>Ga0208957_1000248_pt1 | contig 46940 bp, 50 predicted proteins | sample RifOxyA1_FD_184029 | JGI IMG/M metagenome (GOLD analysis project Ga0208957, IMG submission 184029) | Groundwater microbial communities from Rifle, Colorado - Rifle Oxygen_injection A1 (SPAdes) | ecosystem: Environmental > Aquatic > Deep subsurface > Groundwater | place: Rifle, Colorado, United... | reverse complement strand
TGACCCGCGTACCTTCGAAAAAAGCGGAAGCTCCATCAAATTTACCTGTGTAATGTTAAAGATCTATCTTCCTTTATTCGGTATTATCTTGTTTGCGATTGCTTCTTTTTTTACTACTCCTCCGCTTACATTTCCGTCAGCCGCCATAATTACTGTACAGGAAGGAATTGGACTTTATTCTTTAGCTGAAAAATTACAAGAAGAAAGGGTTATCCGCTCGCCCTTTTGGTTCCGAGCGACAGCGATTCTGCTTGGCGGTGAGCGTGCCATGAGGGCCGGTCAATATTTAATGTTTGAGCCGCAGAATGTCTTTGCTATTGCCTGGCGAATTTTTCATGGAGATTATGGTGTGGAAATGATCAAATTGACGATTCCGGAAGGTTTCACTGTTGCAAAGATTTCTTCACTTTTTGACGAAAGATTTACATCTTTTAACCATGAGAGTTTTACGGCCTCGGCACCGGAGGGTTACCTGTTTCCGGATACTTATTTTATACCAATAACAGCTACAGCTTCCTCGACTATTAAGTTAATGAATGATAATTTTTCCAGGAAGATCTTTTCAATTCTGCCTGATATTAAGTCTTCAAGCCGGACTCTGGAAGAAATCATTATTATGGCTTCGCTTCTAGAAGCGGAAACACAGACCAAAGAAGATCGCGAAATGGCTTCAGATATTCTTTGGAAACGGCTCGATCTCGGCATGCCTTTGCAGGTTGATTCGGAGACGGGTACTTATGAATTTGTCGGTTTGCCGAAACGTCCCATAAATAATCCCGGGTTGGTTTCAATTGAAGCAGCCATTCACCCAACCCCGACACCATATCTGTATTTCTTGACAGGTAAAGATGGAAAGATGCATTATGCCAAAACCTTTGATGAACACAAGAGAAACATTATTAAATATCTCTCATCATAAGGCCGGGCTTGCCGGCGGGCGGGTTTTTGTTGGACTTTCCGGCGGGGTAGATTCTGCGGTCAGTGCGGTGCTCTTGAAAAAAGCTGGATATGATGTTACCGGTGTGTTTATTAAAGTCTGGCAACCGGATTTTTTGCCCTGTAGTTGGAGAGATGAACGACGTGATGCTATGAGAGTGGCAATCGCGCTTGATATTCCTTTCCTCTTTTTTGATTTTGAAGAGGAGTATAAGAAGGGTGTGGTGGACAAGATGATAGCTGAATATAAAATCGGTCGAACGCCTAATCCGGACGTACTTTGTAATAGAGAAATTAAATTCGGAGCGTTTTGGAAGCAAGCAAAGAAGATGGGGGCAGATTTTATTGCCACAGGACACTACGCGCGGATTGAAAATTCAAACATTGAAAATTCATTAAAAATTAAAAATTCTAAATTGAAAATTGGGATTGATCCTAACAAGGACCAATCCTACTTCCTCTGGACTCTCACTCAAAATGATCTCTCTCACACTATTTTTCCCATAGGGGATCTAGAAAAAAGTAAAGTAAGGAAACTAGCACGCAAATCTCATCTGCCTGTTTCAGAAAAAAAGGATAGCCAAGGAGTTTGTTTCATTGGCGAAATACGGATGGACGAATTTCTCTCCCACTTTGTTTCAACTAAATCGGGCAAGGTATTGAATACTCGCGGCGACGTTATTGGCACTCACAAGGGCGCCTTGTTCTACACCATAGGAGAAAGACATGGTTTTGAGGTGACTAAAAAATCATCCGAGGACAAGGCCTTTTATATATTGTCTAAAGATATAAAAACGAATGCTCTTACCGTCTCAAATAAAGAACCAGAGATAATATCATCTTCACCGACACGAATTATGGTTAAAGATGTTAATTGGATTAGTGAACTCGCGACGACTCGATTATCTGCCAGGATACGATATCGTGGTGAGAAAATTCCCGTTATAGTTAAACTTGGACACGGCGTGTCCAAGCAGATTACTGTAGAATTCGAAAAACCAGTGTGCGGACTGTCTCTTGGTCAATCAATAGTTTTCTACGAAAATGAAATCTGTCTCGGTGGCGGGGTTATGGATAAAATATTGTCGGGTATAATGATGGGATGACACAAATGGCCGAACAAATAACGGTTCTCAAGGCGAACGGGGAGCGCGAAATCTTTGATGAAGAAAAACTCCGATCTTCGCTTTTTCATGCCGGTGCGTCGGAAGAAGCCGTAGAACAAGTAATGTCGCATATCTTGCCGGAACTCCGCAATGACATGACAACTAATGATATTTATAGGCATGCTTTCTCTGTTCTACAAAAAATCAGCAAACCGGTTGCCAGAAGCTACTCTCTCCGTCGGGCGGTCATGGATCTTGGACCATCGGGTTTTCCGTTTGAAGATTTTATCGCCAAAGTGCTCGAAGCCAAAGGTTACAAGTGTCAAACTCGCCAGACCGTGCTGGGTGAATGTGTGCCGCACGAAGTTGATGTGGTGGCCTATAATGAAAAGGAACTCATTATGATTGAGGCCAAGTTTCATAATGGACTCGGCACAAAGTCTGATTTGAAAGTTGTGCTCTACATTAAAGCGCGGTTCGATGATCTTGGCGGAAATGTCTTTGACTACGGCGGCACCGACAGGCGTATCACCGGCTGCTGGCTTATCACCAATACTAAGTTCTCAAGTACGGCTATTCATTATGGAATCTGTAAAAATTTGACCATGATTGGGTGGAATTATCCGGAGAAGGGCAGTTTGCAGGATATGATAGAGAATGAAGCGCTTCACCCCATAACTTGTTTAGTTTCGCTTTCGGCCGCCGATAAAAAAATACTTCTTGAAAAAAGAATAGTTCTCTGTTCGGATATTAAGAAAAATCCAAAATTATTGAACGAATTTCTCGGTAAAAATTTTAATAGTGAACCGGTTATTAATGAGATAAATGAATTGTGATGAAGAATTAAAGAAGATTAAGGATGAGGTTGTCGCTCTCAAAACCTCGCCGCTTTATGCCGAGCGGATGAAAAATAAATATTTTCCGGTGATAGGGGAAGGTAACCATTTTGCCGAAGTAATGTTTATCGGTGAAGCGCCGGGAGAGAATGAGGCCAAAACCGGCAGGCCATTTTGCGGACGGGCGGGGAAAGTGCTTGATCTACTCTTGGCCAATGTCGGAATAGAGAGAAAAAATGTCTATGTGACCAATATTGTTAAAGACCGTCCACCCGGCAATCGCGACCCCTATCCCGATGAGATAGAAATCTACGCGCCATTCCTAGATCGTCAGATTAAAATAATCAAACCGAAAGTAGTGGCCACGCTCGGCCGATTTTCAATGCAATATGTCATGAATCGCTACGGTCTTGAGGGTGAACTTTCGTCCATCAGCGCTCTCCACGGTAAAGTCTTTAGCGCCAAAGACTTTAAAGTTTTGCCTCTCTACCATCCGGCCGCCGCCATTTACAACCAGCACCTCCTTAATACTCTTAAAGAAGATTTTAAAATACTTAAGACTATAATCTAAGTATGTTATATTGTTTCCGATGCAATCTGAAGAAATTCGACGGCGATTTTTAACTTTTTTCGAAAAACGAGGACATGTGGTCATACCCTCGGCTTCGCTTGTGCCGGAAAACGATTCTTCGGTTCTTTTCACCACTGCCGGGATGCAGCCTTTAGTGCCATATCTTTTAGGCAAAAAACATCCACAAGGCAGGCGTCTGGTCAATATCCAGAAATGTGTGCGCACTCAAGACATTAACGAAGTTGGCGATAACACTCATGATACTTTTTTTGAAATGCTCGGTAACTGGTCCCTAGGCGATTATTTCAAAGAAGAGGCGATTCAATGGAGTTATGAATTATTGACGAATAGAGAGGAAGGATTCGGTCTTGACCCAAAGCGGCTCTATATCACTGTGTTTGAGGGGGATGAAAATGCTCCCAAGGACGAAGAAGCTTTCCAAATTTGGCAAAATTATATGCCGAAGAATCACATATTTTTTATGGGAGCCAAATCAAACTGGTGGAGCGTGGGTGAGAATGGTCCTTGTGGGCCCGATACCGAGATGTTCTACGACGTCACTTCTTCGGGTTTGGGGGATTTGACCAAAAAAGAATATGAAAAAGCGGACGCGGAGCAGAAAGTGGTAGAAGTTTGGAATGATGTTTTCATGGAGTATGAAAAAAAAGATGGCCAAATCACCAACAAGCTCTCGCAAAGAAATGTTGATACCGGTGCCGGGTTGGAGCGTTTGACCATGGCTCTGCAGAAAAAAAATAATATTTTTAACACCGATCTTTTTATTTCACTTATCTCGGTTCTTGATAAATTTACTTCCGATAACATTCGTTCTAAACGAATTATCGTTGATCACATACGCACGTCGGTTTTTATGATAGCTGACGGTGTTTTGCCATCAAATACCGGCCGAGGATATATTTTGCGGAGACTTCTTCGTCGCGCTTATGTTCATGTTCGGAAGATAGAAGGTGATTTCAAGACAGTAATCTCTGTAGTAAATGCGGTCGTTAGTCATGAAAGCTATAAGGGGCTTTACGCTTTTAATTCAGAAACGGAAGAAATTATTTCGATGGAAATCAGTAAGTTTGGAAAGACTCTGGAATCTGGTCTCAAACAATTTGATAAAGGGGTTGATCCGTTCACACTCTTCACAAGTTACGGTTTCCCGATAGAATTAACCGAAGAACTTGCTCGCGAGAAGGGTATCACAATCAACCGCGCTGTCTTTGACAAAGAGATGAGAAAACATCGGACCCTCTCACGTTCCGGTGGAGAGCGTAAATTTAAAAGATAAGTTATACTTTCAAGTATGCCGAAACATATTGAGGATATAATCGTGCCGGAGAGGAAGAGAAGCATTAGAGACATTCCCATACCGGAAGGACGTCGAAGAGCTGAAAGGTATGAGATGCCACCCGCTTCAAAAGAAAATCATTCATTCAATAGTACCAGTAATGATGGCAGGAGCAGGCGCAAATGGATTGCTATCGGAATAGCTCTACTGATACTCATGTTTACCGCGCTCTCTCTGTTTGATGGAGCAACTCTCGCTTACGTTCCAAAATCTCAAGTCGTGTCTTTCGATGGTGATTCATACACCGCGCGCAAGGCCGGAGAAGGCAATCTTCTTTTTAGCGTTATCAAATTATCCGGGGAAAAAGGTTCAGAAGTGCCCGCGTCGGGAGAAAAAGGGGTGGAGAGAAAGGCGAGCGGTACCATCATCGTATACAATACCAGTACTATAGAACAGAGATTGAGAGCAACCACCCGCTTTGAAACTCCGGATGGTAAAATTTATCAAGCGCCGGATGCCATTATCATACCCGGGAAGAAAGTGGTGGGTGGTAAGGAAAATCCGGGTACTCTCGAAGTTGTGGTCTACGCGGAACGTCCCGGAAAAGAGTTTAATATTGGCCTGACCGATTTTACTCTCCCGGGACTTAAGGGCACCTCCCTTTTTTCATCTGTCTATGCTCGTTCTAAAACCGATATGTCGGGCGGATCAACTGGCGGGGAAAGAACGGTAAAGAACGAAGATGAGACGCGAGTGAAAACTCAACTCGAGGCGGCATTAAAAGAGGAACTTATTTCTGAAGCCAGGGCGCAAGTGCCGGAAGATTTTATCTTGCTGCCCTCTCTCTCCTTGGTAACTTTTGAGAATTTACCCCAAACAGATTCTACGAATGAAAATAATGTAATGATAAATGTCCATGCCGACTTGTCTGGCGTTATGTTTAAGAGAAGCGACTTGTCTAATCATTTGATTCGCGATAAAGCTATTCTTGCTTCCGGTGAGTCGGTTGATATTGTGGAACTTGACGCGCTAGATTTTGCCTTTGTCAATAATGCCTCGACAGGTTCGCTGTCCTCAGACAGGGTCGAATTCTCTGTGGAGGGCGAGGCGATCGCTCTGTGGCGTGTTGACGAAGTGGCTCTGAAGGCCGATCTCATTGGAAAGCACAAAAGAGATATTCCAGCTATCCTTAACAATTATCCGACTATTGCCAAGGCGACAGCCACTATTAGACCATTTTGGAGAAGCTCTTTTTCCGAGGATAGTGCCGAGATATTTTTGAAAAAACTGCCTGTCAAGTAATATATGTCACAAGACAAGTCTTCCGATTTGGAAAGAACAGGGGTTGTGATGGAATCTCTACCCAATATTATGTTCCGCGTTAAATTGGATCCGCCTTCGCAAAGCTTCGGCGAGGCAAGCGAGAACGAAGAGGTTATTTTGGCATATTTATCCGGCAAAATGCGTCTCCACAGGATTCGGGTACTCGTTGGGGATAGGGTATTATTAGAACTTGAACCCTATGGTGGCAAGGCTAGGATTATTAAGCGACTCTAGACCTCGTCAGACGGAGTAGACAGAAAAACAAAGTTGGGTTAGAATGCAGACTTATTATGAAAGTCAAAGCGGCGGTAAGGAAACTATGTGCGAAGTGTCAAATAGTCCGTAGAAGGGGCTATGTTTACGTAACCTGTAAAGCCAATCCACGACATAAACAAAGACAAGGTTAAATGAGAATACTCGGTATCACTATCCCGGAGGAAAAGCGTCTTGAAATCGGCCTCACGACCATTTTTGGTGTTGGTCGTTCTCGCGCTAGAGTTATTCTCGAAAAGGCTGGTGTGCCTCTAGGAAAAAAATCAAAAGAAGTAAGTATAGAAGAGGAAAACAAAATTCGCTCGGTGATCGAAGGTTTGACTCTGGAAGGCGATTTAAAGAGAGAGGTGGCTGGGAATATCAAACGGCTCAAGGAAATAAAAACCTACCGAGGTTTGCGTCACATGCGCAATCTTCCGGTGCACGGTCAGCGCACCAAATCTAACGCCCGCACGAAGCGGGGCGCGAAAAAGACTATGGGCACGGGGCGCAAGGTGGCTGAAAAAAAATAGTTGCTAAATATAAACAATAGACACAAAATGGGAAAGAAAAAAATAGCCACAGTCAAAGATAAAACAGAAGAAAAGGCCACAGGAGCCGAAATTATTAAAGAACAAAAGCCAAGTAAAAGACGTGTTGATTCGGGTATTCTCTATGTTGAATCCACATACAACAACACCAAACTTTTGCTCGCTGATGATAAGGGCAACGCCCTCGCTTGGTCTTCCAGCGGAAGTCTCGGTTTTAAGGGAGCAAAAAAGGGTACACCCTTTGCTGCCGCCAAAGTGGGTGAGGCCTTAGCGCTTAAAGCACAGGCCTTGGGCATTAAAGAGGTCAAAGTGGTGATCAGAGGTGTCGGTTCCGGTCGAGAGTCAGCCATCAGAGGATTCATTTCTAAAGGTATAAATTTAACCACGATCCAAGATAAGACTCCTGTACCCCATAATGGCCCGAAACCACCTAAGCCAAGGAGAACGTAATGGTTGATCAATATATATGCGAATAGGACCTAAATATAAAATAGCCAGACGTTTGGGCGCCCCAGTTTTCGAAAAAACTCAAACTCCAAAGTACGCGCTTTCACTTGCCCGCAAGGAAAAAAATGACAACAAGGGTCGCAGAAAACCCAAGAGTGAATTCGGTCAGGGGCTCGTAGAAAAGCAAAAAGCCCGTTACAGTTATGGCATAAGCGAGACGCAATTTAGAACTTATGTCACCAAGGCTCTTCATTCTTCGGACCCGGTTCAAAAACTTTTCAGCATTCTTGAGAGTCGGCTTGATAATGTTGTGTACCGAGCTGGCTTGGCCAAAACACGCGCTCAAGCCCGTCAGGCCGCCAGTCATGGACACATCATGATTAACAATGCTCGAGTTACTATACCTTCGATTCTTCTCTCAGACGGGGATATTGTCAGTCTGCGCGCCGGTTCCGCTTCGAGCCCTCTCTTTAAAGAGGTTGAAGAGAGAATGAAAACCATGACCATGCCAGTCTGGCTCAAAGTTGATCCTGATAAAAGACAAGCAACCATCTTTGGGCGAGCAGTTTATGAGGAGCGAGAAAATATCTTCAATCTCGGGGCGATAATTGAATTCTACAATAGATAGTGTTATAATTAAACCTTAATTTATTTTTTTTATGGCTGATTACATGATACTTTTGCCCTCGCAACCAAAGGTGATTTCAGAAGAAGGAGAAAGCGGTGTCTTTGAAATCGAGGGTCTTTATCCGGGCTATGGCCATACTCTTGGCAACAGCCTTCGCCGCATCATTCTATCTTCGCTGCCCGGGGTGGCTATCACTTCAGTCAAGATTGCCGGCGTTAATCATGAGTTTACCGTTCTAGAGGGAGTCAAAGAGGATGTGGTGACCATTTTGCTTAATTTGAAAAAGATTCGTATGCGTTTCACCACTGATGAACCGCAGACTCTTTATCTCAAGATTAAGGGTTTATCCGCGCAGGCCGGCGAGAAAGTGGTCCGAGCTTCCGATCTGGAAGTGCCCGGACAAGTCACGATTATCACTCCAGACGAAATCATTGTCACCATCACCGGCAAAAATACGGTCTTGGACATGGAAATCAAGGCGGAGAAAGGTCTTGGTTTTATGCCCAAGGAAATGATTGAGAAGTCCCGCGTTGATATCGGCGCCATCACTCTTGATGGCATCTTTACTCCCATTCGCCGCGCCAGTTACGAAGTTGAGAATATGCGCGTCGGAGATAGGACGGATTTTAATAAGTTGAAAATGTTTATTGAGACTGACGGCACGATCTCTCCGTCTGCCGCTTTATCTTCCGCCATCGGAATTATGATCAATCAGCTTAAGGCGATTGTCGGTTTTAGAGAAGATGAGCCGGTGGTAGCAGAGAAAGAAATTCGGGAAAAGCGAGATTCGGTCGCTAAGCCGACAGTCGATCCCGAGGTGCTTAAAACACGCATGGAATCTTTGGACATCTCATCTCGTACCCGAAGCGCGCTTTCTCTAGCCAATATTCGCACGGTCGGAGGCCTGGCTCGTAAAAAAGAAAAAGATCTGCTCGAAATTGACGGTCTTGGAGTCAAAGGTATTCAAGAAATTAAAAAAGCGCTCGGAGAATTTGGCATCACGCTGAAGTAATTAACGATCGACGATAGACAACCAACGATAATGAGGCATCATAATTCAAATAGAAAATTCGGTCGCGAAAAAAATCAGAGAAATGCTCTACTTAAATCTCTGGCATATTCGCTTGCTCTCAAAGGTAAAATCAAAACTACAGAATCTAAAGCCAAATCACTCCGCCCATACATGGAAAAACTTGTTACTCTGGGGAAAAAACAGACTATTGCTTCTCGCCGACTTCTCGAAAGCCGAGTGGGTCAAGAAGCGGCTAAAAAGATTGCGGGTAAACTTGCCGTAGTGTATAAGAATAGATCGGGAGGTTATACTCGCATCACCAAAATGGGGCCGCGGCCAGCGGATGCAAGCCCCATGGCCATCATAGAATTTGTATAGTTCGATTAACTCACCATAAATGAATAAGCATATTATAGATGCAAAAGGAAAGGCGCCGGGCAGAGTCGCTACGGAAGTGGCGGTGTTTCTTATGGGTAAAAATCGAACGGATTTTACCAGGAATCGCATCCCAAACGTAGAGGTGGAAGTTACCAATGCCGCATCCATGAAGCTAGATGCCAAAAAGCTAAAAGCTAAAAGCTACTTTAGCCACTCCGGCTTTCCTGGAAATCTCAAGAGACGATCGCAGGATTATGTCATCAGAACCAAAGGTCATCAAGAAATATTGCGCCGAGCCGTTTATGGTATGCTTCCAAAAAATAAATTGCGCGCTCTGATGATGAAGAACTTGAAAATAAAATGATTGAAAAAAAAGAAAGACCCGCCCGCCTCGCAAGCGAGAGCGTTGCGGGCAGGTATATAGAAGCGGTGGGTAGGAGGAAAACCTCTGTGGCTAGGGTGCGTATTATCCCCGCTTCGAAAATCACCATTTCTATCAATGACAAAGAACTTGAGAAATATTTTCCCACCCCTTCGCTTCAAAAAACGGTACTATCTATCTTTGAATATACAGAAGGCAAATTTCTAGTTACCGCCAAACTTAAGGGTGGAGGTATTTCTTCACAGGCCGAAGCTCTACGGCATGGTTTGGGTCGCGCGCTTGTCTTATTCGACCCAAATTTGCGTACCAAGCTCAAGGTAAAAGGATTTCTCAAGCGTGATCCCCGCGCCAAAGAGCGCAGAAAGTTTGGTCTCAAGAAAGCCCGCAAGGCCCCAAAGTGGAGCAAACGTTAGGTCATCTTGTAATTTCAGATTAGAATTCTTTGCATATTGGTATCTTTCTGGTACCATTTAGAAATATGGATCCTAAACTTAAAACATATCTCAAGGGAATGGAAAGTCGTCTCGATAAGCGTTTTAGAGGTATTGATAGGCGTCTGGGTGATCTCGAAAAGAAAATCGAAGATAAAACTGCGGATATTCTACTATTTAAGCGTGTAGATTACTTAGAAAAGAAGCTTCTTAAGTAAACAAGACTTGATTATTAACTTTAAATTCAGTATTGTATTTGAGCTATGCAGGATGAAGAAGATATCAAAATTGAAAAATCTGATCTAGATGATTCCGTAGCAGAGGAAGAATCAGCCCAAGCATCAATCAAGAAACTCCGGGAACGTCTGAAGGAGGCGGAGGCTAAGGCCAAAGAATATCTTGATGGCTGGCAGAGGGCGCAGGCGGATTTCGCCAATCTTCGCCGACGCGATGAAGATGCTAAATTTGAGTTTATCAAATTCGCCAGACTGTCTCTGATTGAGGAATTGATTCCCGTGCTCGATAGTTTTAATATAGCTTTGGCTCATGGCAACAAAGATGTTAAGCCAATCTATGACCAGCTTTTTTTCATCCTGAAGCAGAATGGCTTAGAGGAATTGAATCCAACAGAAGAAGTGTTTGATCCAAAATTTCATGAAGCGGTTGGGGTTGTGCCGACAAACGAATCGGAAAAAGATCATAAAATTCTTGAAGTTATACAAAAAGGTTATATACTAATTGGGAAAATTATTAGACCAGCTAAAGTAAAAATTGGAGAATATCATGGCTAAAATAATTGGAATTGATCTAGGCACCACAAACTCTGCTGTAGCAGTAATGGAAGCGGGCCAGCCGAGAATTATAGAAAACGCTGAAGGGGCGCGAACCACTCCTTCTATTGTCGCTATTTCTAAAACCGGTGATCGTTTAGTGGGTCTCTTGGCCAAACGTCAAGCGGTTACCAATCCTAAAAATACGATTTTTGGCATTAAGCGTTTTATCGGCCATACTTTTTCCGATCCGGCGGTCCAGAAGGACAAGGCAACCGTGCCGTTTGAAGTGAAGACCGGTTCAACCGGCGGGGTATTGGTGAAAATGTCCGATCCCTCGACTGGCTCGGGACAAGCTAAGGATTATCGTCCGGAAGAAATTTCCGCCATGATTCTTCAGAAATTGAAGACGGATGCCGAAGCCAAACTGGGAGAAAAAATTACAGAAGCCATCATTACCGTGCCGGCTTATTTTAACGACTCACAGCGTCAAGCCACCAAAGACGCTGGTCAAATTGCCGGACTGGATGTCAAACGCATCATCAATGAGCCGACTGCGGCGGCTCTGGCTTATGGTTTCAACAAAAAGAAAAATGAAAAAATTGCCGTCTTTGATTTTGGCGGCGGCACCTTTGACATTTCAATCCTTGAGGTGGGAGATGATGTGGTTGAGGTCAAGTCCACCGACGGCGATTCTCACCTGGGAGGCAAGGATATTGACCAAAAGGTACTCAACTATATCGCGGAAGAGTTTAAGAGGGAATCCGGCATTGACGTCAGGACAGACGCTCTGGCGCTTCAAAGACTCGATGAAGCTGCCGAGAAAGCCAAGATCGAACTCTCCACCGCGACCGAAACTGAAATTAATATACCTTTCATCACTTCAGACGCGTCTGGTCCCAGGCATTTGCTTTTGAAACTTTCAAGGGCGAAACTTGAGGAACTCTCCAGGGAATTTATAAACCGAGCCATGGAAATCACCAAACGCGCCATGGAAGCTTCTCCCTTCAAAATTGGTGATTTGCACGAAGTGATTCTGGTCGGAGGTCAGACACGCATGCCGGCGATAGTGGAGGCGGTCAAAAAGTTTTTCGGCAAAGAACCAAACAAGTCTATCAATCCGGACGAAGTGGTGGCGCTCGGCGCGGCTATTCAGGGGGGTATTCTCCGTGGTGATGTTAAAGATGTGCTTTTACTGGACGTTATTCCGCTCTCGCTCGGTATTGAAACTATGGGCGGAGTAGCGACCAAATTGATTGAGAAGAACACCACCATTCCTTCAGCAAAGTCGCAGGTTTTTTCAACCGCCGCCGACAATCAGACCTCGGTCGAAATTCATATCATTCAGGGCGAACGCGCCATGGCAGCTGACAACAAGTCGCTCGGCCGATTTATTCTTGACGGTATTCCGCCTGCTTCGCGTGGCATGCCCCAAATAGAAGTTACTTTTGATGTGGATGCCAATGGTATTCTAAACGTCAAGGCTAAGGACAAAACTACAGGCAAAGAACAATCCATCAGAATAGAAGCAAGCTCCGGCCTGTCGAAGAATGAGATTGAGAAAATGCAGAAAGATGCGGAAGCCAATGCTCTTGAGGATCAAAAGAAAAAAGATTTAGTTGATGTTAAAAATATCGCTGAACAGCTAATTTATACGGCAGAGAAGTCTCTTAGAGATGCACCTAATGTGCCTGAAGATATAAAAAATGCTGTCAATGAGAAGGTGGCAATACTTAAAAAAGAAAAAGAAAGTGGCACGATAGATTTAATTAAATTCGCTACCGAAGCGCTTTCAACTGAATTACAAAAAATCGGAGAATATCTTAACAAACAACAAACAACTGGCAATCAACAACAAAAACCGCCGGAAAATCCGGACATCAAAGATGCTGAAACTAAATAATGGTTCGACAGGTTCACCATAAATGAAAGATTACTATAACATTCTAGGGGTCAATAAGAACGCAAGCGAGGAGGAAATAAAAAAGGCTTTTCGCAAACTGGCGCACGTTCACCATCCGGACAAATCCGGTGGCAACGAAGCGAAGTTTAAGGAAGCGAGCGAGGCCTACGCCGTGCTCTCTGACAAAAAGAAGCGCGCTCAATATGATGCGTTTGGCACGACGGGCGCCGGCGCGGGAGCAGGCGGTTTCCAGGGTGCAGCGGGTTTTGATCCATCTGGTTTCGGATTTGATTTTTCCGGTTTCGGCAATGCCGGTTTCGATACAGGCGACTTAGGAGATATTCTTTCGAGTATTTTTGGTGGTCGCCGCGTCAGGCGCGGGCGTGATATTGCCGTGGATATTGAGCTTTCTTTCCAAGAATCGGTGTTTGGCGCGGAGAGAAAGGTCGTTATTAATTCCAAGTTTGTGAAGCAAAAAGAAGTCTCGATCGGCGTGCCACCTGGTATCGATGATGGTCAAATGATTCGTCTCAATGGTCAAGGTGAGACTCTCGAAGGCGGGGTGCCGGGCGATCTTTATGTCAAGGTGCATGTCAGGAAGCACCCATATCTGCGCAAAGAAGGATATAACCTGATAATGGATTTGGATATTAAACTGACCGAAGCGCTTCTTGGCGCGGAAAAAGTTATTCATACTCTGGATGGAGAAATCACTTTAAAAATTCCAACTAGCACCAAACACGGTAGTATCTTGCGGGTGAAGGGCAGGGGAGTTCCTCATGGCGTTGGTGCCAAAGGTCGTGGTGATCTCTACATTCGCATTTCTGTTCAAATTCCGGAAAAACTTTCCAAAGAAGCCCACAAAGTTGTTGAAGAATTAAAGAAATTGGGGTTATAATAACCCTAATGCATTTTGGAGAACATTTAACTATTGATGGTTATGGGGGAAACAAAAAACTTTTAGATAATAAGAATCTTCTTCTTAAGATTCTTAATAATCTTCCAAGCTTACTTGGAATGAAAATTTTATTGGAGCCACAGGTTGTATATGCATCGGGTAATAATAAAAAAGACCCAGGTGGCTGGACTGGTTTCGTAATTATCGCTGAAAGTCATATCAGTATTCACACCTTTCCTCTACGTGGTTTTGTCAGTATTGATGTTTATAGTTGTAGAAACGGCTTAGATACTGATTTTTTAATTAAATATTTTAAAGAAAAATTTGATCTAAAAGATACTGAAACAAATTTTATCAAAAGAGGCACACGTTATCCCGGAAAGAATCTGTATTAATATGACTGAAATTGTGCCTGCACTGCGAAGTCTTGGCGAAGCAGTGGACTTAGGCGGAATCGGACCGCCGTTCCAGCAATGCGAATGCTGTGTTCTGCCACTGAACTATAAGCCCTAAACAAACGTTGCTACTATAACATAAGCATAGTGTTTATAGACATACGTTACTTTGATGCGACCGCATTATTTTAACGTATCAACAAAATCCATGATTGTGAGGAGTCTCAAATGTTATGGGCTAGTACATACATACATATTATTGACACAGGAGCATCACTCGTATTATATTATAGCCAGATTTTAGTACAGAAAAAGTAAAATGGAACGTGTTGCAACTCAGACAAGGGGTTTCTCAGGACTGGGGAACCCCTTGTTTTAATACATAATTATGAATATGAAAAGTAAGAAACAAAATAAACACAATTTAATAGACCCCTTTCAATTTTTAGAAAAAGATATACCACAAACGAGAAAATGGTTAAAATCGGAACAACAGAAAGCCGATGAGTATTTTCTGCGAAACAAATACAAAAAATCATTAATTAAAAGGATAAAACTATTACAAAACATTGAAAGTAAGTCTATTCCGGTAATTAAAGATGGCAACACTTTTTTTAGTTGGAGGAAGAAAAATGAGGAAATCGGTTCGGTCTATATCATAAAAAAGGGTTCAAAGAAACCATCGGTGTTGTTAAATAGCGAATCAATTTTTAAAAGATATGGATATGTCTTGGAATCTTGGATCCCAAGTAAATATGGCACCAGGTTAGCTTATTTATTATCAAAAAGTGGTAATGATAAAGCTTCGATTTTTATTCTTGATGTTAACAAAAAAACTACTCTGAAAGATCATATTCCGGACTATGTATATCCAAATTTTATGTGCTGGAATAATCACGGAGACGGCTTTTGGTATGTTCACGCTAATTTCAAATCACCAAAGTCTGAAGAGAAATTAAATATGAAAATTTACTTTCATAAAGTTGGAGACGATTTCAAGAAAGATAAATGTCTGTTGGGGGAGAAAATGGGGAAGACAGACTGGCCAATTATAAAAACGTCAGAAGATGGTAAATATTTTATCATCTCGATTTATAATTCTTCAAAAGAAAAACGAACGACTCAAGCCTTTTTGGGTAAAACCAACGATAAAAACGGAGCAATAATAGAAATATTAAAAAAGGAGGATCATCTTTCTTATGTGTATATACATCGTGATTCTGTATATTTACTGACAAATAAAAACGCACAAAACTGGAAAGTGCAAAAAGCAAAAATTTCTGATTTAGAACTGGGCCAACTAGCTTTTCGGACCATTATCAAAGAAGATAAAAATAGTAAAGAATCCATTTGTTTTATCAAAAATAGATGTTTTGTTGAAGTTTTGGAGAATGCATCTTCCCAACTTTATGTCCATGATTTGAATGGTAAGTTACAAAGAAAAATTAACTTGCCAACCAGAGGTACGATATCAACTATGAGAGGCGAAAAAGAAGGTGATAAGCTATTTTTTCTATTCTCTTCTTATTCTTTTCCAGTAACAATTTTTAGTTTGGCTATTAATAAAAAGAAACCGACAATATATTTTCAAGATACATCACATTTTGATTATAAAAAAATAGAAGTAAAACAAGAATTTTTTAGATCAAAAGATGGTACTTTAGTGCCAATGTTTATTGTCTATAAAAAAGGTTTAAAAAAAGATGGTAATAGCCCTACTTTAGCCTACGGTTATGGTGGATTTGGTTGGTCAATCACCCCGTCTTTTCACTCCGACATTGTTCCCTTTTTAGAAGACGGTGGAATATATGTAGAAATCAATATACGAGGTGGCGGTGAATTTGGTCAAAAATGGCACGATGCTGGAAAACTATTTAAAAAACAAAATAGTTTTAACGATTTTATTGCAGGACTTAATCATCTAGTCAAAGAAAAATACACCAGTCGCGGAAAACTGGCTATTTTCGGGTGGAGTAACGGGGGGCTTTTAATTGGTAGCGTAATAACTCAATACCCAAATATTTGTAAGGTAGCTATTATTGGTGCGCCTGTTTTGGACATGGCTCGATATCATTTATTTGATGGTGGTCGATATTGGATTTCTGATTATGGTGATCCTAATAATAAAAAATATTTAAAAAATCTTTTGAAATATAGTCCATATCATAATATTAAGACGGGCATATCTTATCCCTCAATTCTTGTTCTTACAGCCCAAAAAGATGACAGGGTACATCCGATGCACGCCTATAAATTTGTAGCGAAACTAAAAGCGCAAGCAAAGTTATCTAATCCAGTTTTGTTAAGAGTGGAAGGGAATGCTGGTCATGGTGGAGCAAGTGGAATTAGTAAATATATAGAACAACAGGCCGATATGTGGTCTTTTGTGCATGATCAGTTAAAAAGAATCTGATGTGAGAATTGTTAATATTATCAGTTTTAAGCAAGAACGGTTCTTGCTTGTGTTCAATGATTTGTCGCTTGATAAAACTGCTTGCCCCGCTTAACACAACGTCCGCAAGTACAGCGGGAAACTCATAAATACAGAAAGACGAGCGTCTTTCGATGGTAAGGATGAAGCGGGGCAACGAAAGTTCTCGCAACCGCGACGGTAACGTTCCGAACGCAAACTGGATGCATAAGTTCAGATACATATGAGACTCTTAATTGAGTTTCAAAATGGCTTATTTCAACAAGTTTCGAGGGACAAAGGGCTTTATCAGTATCTGGGAGAGAGTGATACGCTTCCGGTATATGATTACCGAAGAAGCGAAGAAAAGAGTGAGAATTTTAGCATTCTGGGAGAAACACGGATTAGAGGCAACGAGAGAAGCTTTCAAGGTCTCCAGACCGACCTTATTCCGATGGCAGAAAGCTTTGAAGGAATCCCTAGGAAAACTCGATGCTCTCAATAAGAAAAGCACTGCCCCTAAGAGCAAGAGAAAAAGAAGGGTACCTCAAGAAGTGGAAGATTTCATTATGAACGAGAGAAAATTTGATCCCCATCTTTCCAAAGACAAACTGGCTGTCTTGATGAAAGAAGACGGAGTAGCCACCTACTCCGCTTCTACCGTAGGCAGGATGCTTCTAGACCTCAAGAAGAAAGGAAGAATTCCTTCGTATACCAGACTTTCTTACTATGCCAACACTGATACTTTCAGGGAGAAAACCTTTATCAAACGCAAGAAATTACGCTCCAAGGGGCACACCGGCGGTCTGGTGAAAGCCGACTCAATCATTCGTTTTACCAACGGTATCAAACGCTACGTCGTGACCGCTATAGACAAAGAAACCAAGTTTGCTTTTGCTTATGCTTATAAAAATCACTCATCAAACGCTACAGTAGACTTCATGGAAAAGTTCAAAAAAGTTTCTCCCGTTTCTCTCACTCACATCCAAACAGACAATGGTAGCGAGTTTGCCAAACACTTCGAACTGCTTCTCGAAAAAGACCGGATCGTCCATTTCCACACCTATCCTTGTACTCCCAAGATGAATTCAGAAATTGAAAGATTTAACCGAACACTTTCAGATGCCTTCATCAAGAGGAACCGGATGCTTCTGGCTTATGACATAGACGAGTTCAACGAGAAGATGGTTGATTGGCTTCTTTGGTACAACACCAGAAGACCTCATTGGACCCTTGGACTTGTTTCTCCGTTGAAGTATATTGTTAACACATTAACAGCAGAGGAGTCTCAAATGTTATGGACTAATACATGTTCTTGACATATTAATATCATTCGTGCCATAATTCGAGGCAGACAGTATTTAGGAACGCCAGCATTAAACAAAAGAAAGGAGGCCGGCGATGGCTACTCAAGATCAACCGTCTTGGAAGAGACGAATTGGTCTGTGGGGAGTTGGCTATACGGCCAACTTTCTCATGGTAAAAGCGTTTGACCTGGTGCTCTATCCGGCAGTAATCTGGTATTTTGGGCTCCTCTATGGAGCCGGAATCATGTGGGGTTTTTCTCTAACAGTGTGTTATCTGACACTTCTTTTTTATGACTGGAGTCAGACAGACTGGTTAGGGATAGAAACACTCAAGGAAGTCAGAGAGAAGTGGGAAGGTAAAAGTATTTTTTCCCGGCTGATGAATTGGATTCTGAATAAAGGGGATTTAGCAGTCTTTCTCTTTGTTTCGCTCAAATGGGATCCGTTCATCTGTGTCGTGTACCTGCGACACGGAGCTCACCAGTACAACGGCATGGCCTCGCGAGACTGGCAAATTTTTATAGCCAGCGTCGTGGTATCAAACGCCTGGTGGACGTTCGTGGTCTTTACGGGTCTGACAGCGGTGCAGTGGATCATCTATGCCGTCAAATCGGCGCTCTGAAAGGGGCGCCGATTTCTTATTCTATAGATACCCCCATTTTTTTAAGAGCTTCTCATTCTTATCTACGAAACTTGAGCCAATATCATTTCTATACAAAACCTTAGGAATAATTATCTTGTTGGCCAAGTTGAGTACTTTTTCTTGCGCTTCGGGTACGGAGTTACCCATTCCAGTCACATACAATATATATCCTCTCCTGTCAGAAATATAAAGTTGTTCATGGTCACTCGTTCTTATTGAGATCTCTTCAAAGTGGATATGGTTCATATTGTTATCATTAATACCATTGAAATGCACGTTGATTCCATATGAATAGTTATTTTTTGATTTTTTTGGGTAGGGAAATGGCGGGGTTGTGAGACATAAAACTATTCCGTAACCTTTTCTCCACTTAAGATTATAGTTTTCTCCTTTGGCTAAGGCTAAAAGAAATTCACCCCAAGGGGATTCGTGTATCTCGCTTTGTAAATGCACGATTGGCGACCCAAATCTGGAAGTCGCCTCCAGAATATAAGTGCCGGATTCATTTACCATACAATTAAGCTCAAAGTCGCCTCTAAAGTTTATTTTTCTAAGATATGGTTCTAATTTTGCTATTGTTTCTTGATAAAGTTTATTATGCTCATCGTTGCTGTACCATGCCAAAGTTCCCATCTCGCTAGTGATGGGGCCGATATCACCCGGCATAAATCTAGTGTACTCTATATTAAACTCAATTGGGCCAACCCAACTGTTTCCATTAAAGAATCTACCTACTCCTATTTCCACACCGTCCACTCTTTTTTGTAAAGAGATTTTAACGCCACTTGTGGTTCTGTCATTCAAATAAGTTTTTATCAGATCCAATGTGTCTTGTCCGTTTTCAAGTCGACTCACGTAACTAATGAACTTAGTTGATCCGGGGTTTTTCTTTATAACCCATGGAGCAGGATTGTTTTTTATATATACTGCCGCTTCGTCCAAGTCTTCAAAATCTTTTAATGGAACTGTTTTAAGACCGTGTTCCGCGAAGATTTTTTGCCCGAACTCTCTATTCAGCTCCAATCTGTCCCCCAGCTCTGATCCTCCCACTACTAGATAACCCTTGCTTCTCAACTTATCTTGCATTTTGCCGTATCCCACATCGTCAAAAACAATCAAGCCCTCTTTGCCAACCCAAGATATTCCCGCTTTAATAGTATTAATTTTATGGACAAGATTCGTGAAATTACCCCTGCGACCCTTTTCATTAATAAAAAGTCTCACATCATGCCCCTCCTTTTTCAATAAATAGGCCAAATTACCGGCAATCAGGTCTTTAGAAATAAACAGAATTTTCATACTTATGTCTTCAGCATATTCTCCAATCTCGGAATAATAAAAAAATTCTACCATAAAATGTGCCATTGACACAGGAGCATCACTCGTATTATATTATAGCCAGATTTTAGTACGGAAAGGGGGTGAGAAAGATGAGTAAGGAACACGTCAACGCTGATAAAGATGCGAGTTTCCAACGGGCGCATGGTCGCCGCGATGCAGAACCGCCTCAAAAGTCAAACAAAGAGAGTGAGCGGGAGCGTAACGTTGCTCACAACAAAGGGGAAGAGCATTCACGTACCCCGAAAGGGAATAGGGGGTAAAACATCTTCCTCGTAGCCGGGTCTACAAGCCCGGCTACTTTTCTACAAAATATATGAAAATGACAACTTATAAAACAAGAAAAAAATCAAACAAACAAGAAAGTATTATTTTTATCGATTTACCTAAAAGAACGAACAAGGTCTTTGTTTCCATTGTTTTTCAATTTGGTTTCTATAATGAATCAAAGAATACTCACGGGCTTACTCATCTTCTAGAGCATTTTATAATTGATTTTATACAAAAAAAACTCAGCCCACTTTTTATTGATGGCTTAGTTGATAATACATATACACGATTTGACCTGAATGCTTCCAAAAGAGAAGTAGTCAAACATTTCTCGACCACACTTAAGATAATTTCTCAGCCGAAATTTCACGATAAAATATTATTATCTAACGAAAAAGCGAGGATTCAGACTGAGTTTGCTGAGAAATATATGGATTTTAAACAATGGCTAGGAGTCGAAATCATCCAATTTTTGATAAATTCTCCTATTTTTGTCAAACGCAGACGTATTGAACAGATTAAAAATGTTGAAAAGGCTTCTTTACGGGATTTAAAACGAGTTCATAAATTATTTATGAAATATCCACACAGGATTTTTATTAGCGGGTATAAGCTCGTTCCTGCTCAAAAAAAAATATTGTCGGATATTGCCCAAGAATTTTTCAAGAATCAAGAACGTATGCGGTCTAAATTTACAAAAATTGTTTATTCTCCAAAAAGAAACAAGACTATTTTTCACCCAACGATTTTTCCAAAACATGTGTACCATTCCCTTATTTTTCCCGCGTTTTCTTTGCAAAATAGTAGTATTTCGGAGCGGATTGCCCTTGGTTTTATTTGTATAGAATTAAAGCAACTATTCACCCAATCCATGGGAAAGATGGGAACTTATAAAACAGACTACAAATATACAATTACCGGAAATTATGGCTTCGTCGCTTTCTTTTTGTATATTCCTAAGGAATCTAAAAACGAGTGTCCAAAAATTATTTTCAATAATATTAAAAAATTGCTAGAACAAAAAGATCTGAAGAAAAAACTTGAAAAATATATAGTGAAAAAAGAGAAAGATTTAAGACAACTGTGGAATGGTAACGAAACACGAATAGATTGGGTTATTGATGATCTTATTGATTTCGGTGCTATCAAATATTTGTCTGAAGTGCGACGAGAGTTGAAAGATGTAACTTTGGAAAAGGTCGGGGTAGTTGCGAGAAGAATTTTTAATCCAGTCAATCTGCATGCTTTGACAGTAGTTTCTCATAAAAAGCTTAATAAATAAGATTAAGGAGAAATAAGAACGCCAGACACCTTTTATCTCCCTTTGACTAACGCAACTATGGTATCATATTCCTATGGATAGGAAGTCAAGGATATTGTTGGTAATTATTATTATTTTAGCAATTGTTTCTGTGGGGTACACTTTTTATAAAACAGTGATTCTGGGTGATTTGGAGATTATTAAAGCATCTCCTTCTGCTGATCTTAATATTTAATAACTCAAGAAAAGATTGACACAGGAGTATTACTCGTATTATATTATAGCCAGATTTTAGTACGGAAAGGGGGTGAGATAGTTAGTCCAATTTTCTTTTCCCTTTCTGTTTTTGTAAATATTGAGCGCAAATGTTATAGCAAAGTTGAGCTGCACCGTATTCCGTGCGAACATCTTCTGTTCTTGGCGCTACTTCAAGGATTCCTGCTCCAACAACTTGGAAATTCTCTATTACTTTACGGAGTAGTTCAATACTATAGTACCACTCTAGCCCTCCTTGAACTGGTGTTCCTGTTGCTGGCAGAAATGCTGGATCAATACCGTCCACATCTATTTCAATATAGATTTTTTTTGTTTTGATCGATTTTATAATATCTTCTATTTTGGGTGTCGGTCCCAACCCCCATTCAAACGTCGTTATGGTTTGCTTATTTTTTTGCGCATATTCATACTCGTCTTTTGAGTATGATCGTATTCCAACTTGGACTAATTTATAACCGAACTCGTGAACTCGACGTAGTACAGAGCAGTGGGCAAATTTACTCGTTCTACTTTGGTCGGGATTGGCATTACTGTCATCATTTCTTAAATCCGGATGTGCGTCAATATGTATTACAGTAATCTTTCTAGGGTCTTCAATTTCTGCTAAAGCTTTGAATGCACCAATAGATATTGAATGTTCTCCGCCAAGCATAAAAATAAACTTTTTTTGGGTTTTTATTTTCTTGTATTCTTTATATACGGTTTCTACCATGTCTTCGGGATAAAGATCATTCAGATTTCCAATATTATGGTGGTAAAAATTAAAGTCATATCCCGGTTCTGTCTTCGAATATCGGTCAAAAAATTCTATGTCTTGGTGCAAGCACTTGATGATAGATTTTCCGCCGTTTACCGCACCCTTTTTATGGGATGCTGTCCTATCGTAACCGACAGTGGTAAGTACAACATCAGCTTTGGTTAAGTCTTTACAGGAAATTATAGAATCTATTGATTGTGTATTCTTGCTCATGTTGGTATAATTTCGTTACCCTAAACCTCACTTTATCATGGAATTCACTAATTTAATAGCCTGTACCGATGCAACAGCAAATTTTATTAAGCTTTTTGACCTATCTATTGCCCCATCACTTCTATACTATTCTTATATTCCGATAATATTTGTTTCACTTTTCTTTAGTTTTTTTGTATTTTTTAAGGGAGGTAGAAATATAACTGGGAAATTACTAGTTTGGCTTAGCATTTTATTTTCCATTTTTCTTTTAAATGAGATCGTTCAGTGGACCGCTGTTCACGCAAATGTGGTTCATTTTTCATGGGCAATTGCTTTGTTTCTACAACAGTTAATCTTCATGCTTGCCGTATTCTTTGTGGCTCATTTTACCCTGAAATTAAAATTTGATTATAAAACAGTTTTTATATTTTTGGTCTTATTATCACCGACTTTTATTTTTTTGCCGACGACTTTCAATCTTGCCGCATTTGAAATAGATAATTGCGAATCTCTCATCAGTGGATTATGGTACTACCTGTACTCGCTTGAAATTTTATCTATCATTGCGGTAGGAATTATTGGTCTATTTTCTTTAAGTCGAAATATTGGTGAGCGAATCCAAAATATAATATTAATTATTGGATCTATGTTTTTCCTTGGTTTATTTGCTGCTTCAAATATTTTTGGAGAGATTACACAAGTCTATGAAATAAATCTAATTGGCCCTTTGGGCATGTTTCTTTTTCTAGGTTTGTTGTCCTATATGATTGTGAAGTTTAAAACATTTAATATCAAACTTATTGCCACGCAAGCGTTGGCTTTTACATCCACCTTTCTTATTGGTTCGCAATTTTTCTTTATTCAAAATAATACTAGTCGTGTATTGAATTCTATTACCCTGGTGATATTTATAATTGCCAGTATCTTTATTGTTAGAAGCGTTAAGCGGGAAATAGAGCAACGTGAGAAAATTGAAAAACTGGCGGGGGAGTTGCAAATTGCTAACGAGGGGCAGGCGAATTTGATACATATCATTAATCACCAGATTAAGGGTTATTTGGCTAAGGCCAGAAATGTTTTCTCCGAACTTTTAACCGAACCGGAATATGGGCCAATATCAGAGTCCGCTAAACCGATGATGAACGAGGGCCTCAAGTCTTTGACAGAGGGGGTTGATTTTGTGACTGATTTTCTCAACGCGTCTAATATTGAGAAGGGGATTTATAAATATGAAATGCAACCGCTTGATATGAAAGCTCTAATTCAAAGTGTGGTAGAAAAGCAAAAAGGTATGGCGGAAGAAAAAGGACTCTTATTTGAATCGCGCGTGGACGAGGGCGACTACAATATGCATGGTGACAGAGATCAACTGGAGCAAGCTGTGAGAAATTTGATTGACAATTCCATCCGTTATACGCCGAAAGGAAGCATAAAGTTACAATTAACAGAAAACAATAATAAAATCTTATTTAAGATTGAAGATACCGGCATGGGTATCTCGGATGAGCTCAAACCGAAACTTTTTACCAAGGGCGGTCGAGATGAAAACTCTCTCAAGGTCAATATTAATTCCACCGGTTTCGGTCTCTCGTTTGTCAAAGATGTGGTGGAAGCGCACCACGGCCGCGTCTGGGCCGAGTCCGCTGGAATAAATAAAGGTTCCACTTTCTTTATGGAATTACCAGTAGTGTAAAACTTTAGTTACACGGCGGATTGCATTAATTTGTATATTTTGTACAATATAAGTATGAAAATTATAACCACCACTAAGGCTCGCAAGGACATAGGTCACATCATCAATCAAGTCAAATATCACGGCGAGGTCTTTGCCATTGGTAGACGCAATTCCATTGACGCACTTCTAATCCGCTTCCCGGAGACTTATAATAAATTATTCAATGATGTGACTAATGTCAACGCGTATTCAAAAAGTTTTAACTTCCTCGACCGTGAACCGGAGATTTATAGTGTTTCCGAATAGACGTTAAACTTAAGCGGTTATTTGAGCTATAGGCCCATTCACTGATAATATAAGATTCTATTGACTCAAAAACAAGCACTAGAAATATTAAAGACGGGAGCTAACGTCTTTCTCTCGGGTGAACCTGGGTCCGGGAAAACCTATACTGTTAATCAGTATGTTTCTTATCTCCGGTCCCGAAAGGTTGAGGTGGCTATTACCGCTTCGACTGGTATTGCCGCTACACATATCGGTGGCATGACTATCCATTCTTGGAGCGGTATTGGCATCAAGCGAAATTTAGATAAATATGAATTGGATAGAATCGCTTCCAATGAACGCATCGCGAAGCGTATTCGTAGCTCCAAGGCTTTGATTATTGATGAAGTGTCCATGCTCGGTCCCCGAACACTTTCTATGGTTGATATGGTGTGCCGCGAAGTAAAGCAGAGTGACCAAGCCTTTGGCGGCCTCCAAGTGCTTTTGGTAGGGGATTTTTTCCAATTACCACCCGTGGTTAGACGAGGTGAATCAGAGTTTCAGAAGACTCTGATAGAAGAGGCGACAGCGCGATTTGCCTATGATGCTCCATGTTGGCTAACGACGGGATTTATAACTTGTTATCTTACGGAACAGTATCGTCAAGATGACCGTAACTTTCTTTCCATTCTTTCCGCTATTCGTCATAACGCTTATAACGATACACATCACTCTCATATCGAGAAACGCAGAGTAACGAGCGAAAACGCACCCGATGACATTCCACGACTTTTCTCTCACAATGAAGAAGTGGAACGGGTAAACGATCAAGAGCTTGCTAAGATTTCAGAGAAAGAACGTATTTTTGAAATGACTTCTCAAGGCGCATCATCACTTGTCGCGACGCTCAAAAAGGGTTGTCTGTCCCCGGAAGTTTTAAGGCTGAAGGTCGGCGCCAAGGTAATGTTTACTAAAAATAATCCCCAGGCTGGATTTGTAAATGGCACTTTAGGAGAAGTCCGAGAATTGAATTCATTTGGATCTCCAGTTATACGTACCAGAAATAACCGAAGTATCATTGTAGAACCCATGGCTTGGACAGTTGAGGAAGGCGGAAGTGTCAGAGCGCGTATTACCCAAGTGCCCTTAAGGCTTGCCTGGGCTATTACTGTGCACAAGAGTCAGGGTATGAGTCTTGACGAGGCGGTTATGGATCTCACCGATGTCTTTGAGTTTGGTCAGGGATACGTGGCTCTCTCGCGCGTACGCAGACTCTCCGGACTTTACCTTCTGGGATGGAACAAGCAAACTTTCCAAGTGCATCCGGAAGTTCTTGAGAAAGATATTGAATTTCGCAAGGGGTCGAAAGTTGCAAGGGAAGCATTTGAGAAAATTTCTCCTGATGAGCTTGCTCAGATGCATAAAAACTTTATTAGAGCTGTCGGCGGCCGATTGACCGATAAAAAGCAAAAAACCAAATACGAAATCTGATATAATCAAGAAGATGTTAAATAGGAAAATTTTACTTTCGGGAGTTAAACCAACAGGTAAGCCGCATATTGGGAACTATTTTGGGGCAATGAAGCAGTTTGTGGAATTACAGACTTCTTATGAAAGTTATGTTTTTATCGCCGATTTGCATGCTCTGACTACTGTCCAGAATAGGGGAGAGCTAGAAGAAAATACTATTAATGTCATTCTTGATTATTTATCAATAGGTCTTGATCCAAAAAAAGTTGTCATCTACAAACAATCCGATGTACCACAAGTAACGGAACTTGGTTGGATTTTCAACTGTATTACTACTGTGCCGTATCTAATGCGCGCGCATGCTTATAAGGATGCGGTGGCTAATAATAAAGAGCCCAATGTTGGACTCTTTGATTATCCGTTGCTTATGGCCGCTGATATTCTTATTCAAGGGGCCGATGTGGTGCCTGTCGGACAAGACCAGAAACAGCATGTGGAAATTGCCCGCGATACTGCAGAAAAATTTAACCATATATTTGGGGAGACTTTTAAACTACCGGAACCGCTTATCTTGAAAGGTGTCGCTGCGGTGCCCGGTATTGATGGCAGAAAGATGTCCAAGAGCTATGGCAATACCATTTCACTTTTTGCCACAGACGAGGAAGTTGAAGGGACAGTGATGAGTATCGTCACCGATTCTTCAGGCGAAAAACCGGAAAATGTTTATGCCATTCATGCCTTGCTTAAAGACAAAGAATCTCTCAATAATTTGTATGAAGAAAATAAGGGGGAATACAAAATTCTTAAGGAGATGTTAATAGACGATCTTAAAGATTTCATAAGACCGATGCGCGAGAGGAGGCAAAAATTGGAGCAAGATAAAAATACTGTGCTCGAAGTATTGCGAGAGGGTGGTGAAGTGGCCCGTGAAAGAGCGGAAAAGAAGATGGAAGAAATTAGAGAAAAAGTAGGATTAAAACTATCATGATTCAGGGATTTGTACATGCTTTGCGTATTCAGTCAAAAATAGTTTTTATTATCGTACGCAATTTAAGGGGTCTGACCCAACTGGTTGTGACAACGGATAATCCGGAATTTGGAACAGCTAAGAATTTAACACTCGAATCTGTTATCAGGGCGACTGGGGAAATGGTGGATGCTCCGCAGGCGCCCGGTGGTCGTGAGATGCATCCGATTAAGATTGAGGTGCTAAGCAAGGCTGAACCAGAATTACCGATACCGGTAGTGGTGAAGGGCGGGGAAGAGACCGAAGCACCGATACGTTTTGATTATCGTTGGCTTGATCTGCGTAAGCCGGAGAAAGCCAAGATTTTCAAAGTTTGGACGGAATTTGAGAAAGGCTGGCGCAAATATTGGGATGAAAATAACTTTATCCAGCTCTATCCGCCAGCCCTAATGTCCACGCCATCGGAGTCTGGCTCGGAAGTTTTTGAAGTTAATTATTTCAACCGCAAAGCGTATTTGGCGCAGTCGCCGCAGTTTTATAAACAAATGGCCATGGCCAGCGGTTTCGAAAAAGTTTTCATGGTGTCTCCCGTGTTTCGCGCTGAACCATCTTTCACTACCCGCCATCTGACGGAATTTACCGGTTGGGATTTCGAAATCTCTTATATAAAAGATCACTACGATGTCATGGATGAAGAAGAGGGGATGATTGTCAGTGGATTTAAACAACTATCGAAAGTTTTTCCGGATCTAAATCTTGTCACCCCGACACGGCCGTTTCCAAGAATGACGATTGTGGAAGCAAAAAAGATTTTATCCAATCTTGGCATTTCTTCGCCCGAGGAACACGATCTTTCTCCAGAAGAGGAGAGGGCGATATCCGAGTTGGTTTTAAAGAAGCACGAACATGAATTTGTCTTCATCACCGATTATCACAAATCCAAGAGCGCTTTTTATCATATGTCATCATCAGATGACCCTGAGCGTAGTCGAAGGGCGGATTTACTATATCGAGGAATCGAAATTACGACTCTGGCTCAACGTGAGCATAGGCCGGAGATTCTTGAAAAACAGGCAAAAGAGAAAGGTATGGATCTCAAGATGCTTAAAGATTATCTAAACTTTTTTCGCTACGGCTGTCCGCCTCACGGCGGCGCCGGTATCGGCCCCGGTCGCTTTATTATGAAAATTCTTGATTTACCGAACGTTCGCGAAGCTACCTATATTCCAAGAGATGTTAAGAGACTGAATCCATGATCATTGGTTTTGATCTTGATAATGTACTGCTCAATTTTAGTGAAGCGCTTCATGCGCATCATAATGCTACCTATGGTACAAAATATAAAACGAAAGATGTAAAATTTATCGAATTACATAAAGTATGGAATTGCACAGAAGAAGAAGCAAAAAGAAGAGTTTTTGATTTTTTTGGATCCCAAAATCATTGGAGTGCTCTGCCTATTAATGGGGCAGTTGAAGGTATACAAAAACTCAAACATAGTCATCGTCTTTTTGTTGTTACATCTAAGCCGGAAGAATTAAGGGAAAAAACTCTGGAATGGTTAGACAGACACTTTCCAAAGAAATTTGACGAGATTCATTTTACAAATCAGTATTACGGGAATGGTCCAGAACGTACCAAGGGAGAAGTTTGTAAGGAACTTGGTATAGAAATTTTTGTAGATGATTTTTTACACAACGTCGAAGATGTGGCAAATTTGGGAATACCCGCGTTACTCTTTAATGCACCCTGGAATCAGGGTGAAGTTAAACCACCCATTACCAGAGTCTATTCTTGGGATGAAATAGTGGATTTTTGTCGAAATGAATAAAGACCTACTACTACCAACAAATTGTGCAAAGCTCGACTTTACACAGATTGTATAGATACGATCTACCGGTATAAATTGGTTTAGTTTGGAGATTGGATTAAAAAACGTTATAATGGCGGAGTGAAGGGAAACTCATATACCGTAAAAACGGGAATTTTTGAAGGTCCATTGGACCTTCTTCTTGACTTGGTGACTCAAAGAAAACTTTTTGTCAATGATGTTTCGTTGTCTCAAGTAACGGACGACTTTATACGATATATTGATGAGCACGAAGAATTTCCGATAAGAGAATCGGCGGAATTTATCGTCATTGCTTCTACTTTGATGCTTATTAAGTCTAGATCACTTTTGCCGATGATTCGACTTACAGATGAAGAGGAGGAAAGCATTCATGATTTAGAGAATCGTCTCGCAGTTTACGCCAGAGTTAAGGAACTTGCCCTGGGTCTTAAAAATATTTTTGGCAAAAAAGTAATTTTTGAAAAGACACCGGCAAAAAATCAAATAATAATTTTCTCGCCGGACTCCCAAACCAGCACAAAAACTCTTTTTCTTGCTCTCGAGAAAGTGATAGAATCTTTACCGAAAAAAGAAGTATTACCAAAAATAATTGTCAAAAAAGTTATCAGTCTCGAAGAAATGATTGAAAAACTAGCGGAACGGATTGCTAAAACGAGCAAACTTAATTTTAAGGAATTTCATGGCGCCAAGGGTGCACTTACTTACGAAAAGAAGATCTCCATCATTATCGGTTTTCTTGCCATGCTCGAACTTGTTAAGCGTGGAGCTATTCGCGTGACACAAGAAGGCAGAGGAGACATGGAGATAGAAAATGAATCAGTCAACACCCCCATTTATGTTTAGTTTAGAATTAAAAATAGAAGCAATACTTTTCTTTAAAAATGAGTCGGTCTCTATTTCCGAATTGGCGAAGCTGACCGGAGAAAAATCTGAAGTATTGAAGGCGTCACTTTTTAAGCTAAGAGAATTTTATAAAGATAGGGGGATAGTCGTCATCTTTGATGGGGAATTTGTAAGTTTCGGTACTCATCCCGATGTCAGTGAACTTATTGAGAATTTGGCCAAGGAAGAATTTTCTCGCGAGCTTAGCCGAGCCAGTCTTGAGACTCTGGCTATCATTCTCTATAAGGGTCCAATTTCACGCCGCGAAATTGACCATATTCGCGGAGTTAATTCTGGCCTTATCCTACGCTCACTTATGATTCGCGGACTCATTGAACGCACTGAAGGCACAGAAAGAAGCTATAGTTACAAAGCGACACTCAAGCTCTTGGAACATCTTGGTATCACTCGTCGTGAAGATTTACCAGAATATCAAATGGCTTTTAAAAAAATCAAGGAGTTTATGGAAACAATACCTACAGAACAAGATGGATAATCAATTTTCCACTATACGTCATACAGAGGTGAAATTTTTTCTGGTTTTGGCCACAATTCTTTTATTTTTACTTACGGCTTCTTTGATTTTTAGTATAAAAGTGGAAAGGAAGGACAAATCGGTTCCAACCGGTGTGGCTACCGTTTCGTTTCCTTCAGTAACAATTGGAGCCAAGGCCGCTTATGTCTATGATGTTAGAACTCAAACTGTTTTATTTACTAAAAACGAAAATGCCCGCCTATCGCTGGCTTCCTTGACCAAAATCATGTCCGCTTTGGTGGCGGGAGATTTAAGTCCTCGGTACGGCACCATAACGGTAAATGAGGAGGCTCTGAGAGCAGAAGGGGATAGCGGTTTCTACAAAGATGAACGATGGACACTTAAAGATATTCTTGATTTTTCATTGTTAACATCTTCAAATGACGGTATGCGCGCCGTAGCTCTTTCGCTCGGCGCTCTTGAGAGAGCGGATGTTGATTCCGAAGAAATTATCAATGACTTTGTTGGCGAAATGAATGATAAGGCCAGAGAACTTGGTCTCAAGAATACTTATTTTTGGAATGAAACCGGACTCGATGAATCTGAAATGAAGGGCGGCGCTTACGGCACAGCGAAAGATATGAGCACACTTTTGGAATATATTCTTGCGCATTACCCAGCGTTCTTTGATGCCACCAAAGAAGCTACCACTACCTTTCAATCTTTGGATAATTATCTGCATGTTGCCCAAAATACCAATAATGTAATTGCTGAAATTCCCGGGATAATGGCTTCCAAGACAGGTTTTACCGATACTGCCGGGGGTAATTTGGCGTTTGTCTTCGATCCGGAACTAGGTCGACCGATCGTTGTTGTCATACTTGGTTCTACTGGAGAAGGTCGCTTTGAGGATGCGCGCATTCTTGTCGATGCTGTGATGAAATCTATAAGTAATAACTAAATTTATGTGCGGCATAGTAGGAATCATTAACCCGACAAGAAAGAGCGCCATTCAAAACATGGCGGAAGCTATTTATCATCGTGGACCGGATGATGCGGGGTTTTTTGTCGATGAATATGTCGCTTTAGGCATAAGACGTCTTTCCATCATTGATCTTGTCGGAGGCAAGCAGCCGATAAGTTCAAATGATGGTAGATTTACATTAATTTTTAATGGAGAGATTTATAATTACAAAGAGCTCAAGAGTGAGCTGGGAGATTACAAATTTAAAACCGACAGTGACACTGAAGTGATTCTGGTGGGATTTTTGAAGTGGGGGACAGAGATATTGCCGCGTCTGCGCGGCATGTTCGCGTTCTCTATCTATGATGCCAAAGAGAAACAAATCTTTCTGGCGCGAGATTTCTTTGGCATCAAACCGCTTTATTATCTGATTGATGATATGCGCTCGGATGTGGCAGCTTTCTCCTCTGAAATTAAAAGTTTTCTGACTCTTCCGACATTTAAACCAGAAGTGAACGACCAAGCTGTCTTTAACTACCTCTCATTCCAATACAATCCCCTGGAAGAAACTTTTTTCAAAAACATTTTTAAACTCCCACCCGCTCATTTTATGAAGATAGATATAAATACTAGCAAAGTTGAAATGAAAAGATATTGGCAATTTGAATTTAAACCAGACAATGCTCTCGATGAGGCAAAAACTGCGAAGGCAGTCTTGGAAGTCATGGAAGATTCGGTCTCTCACCACCTGATTGCTGATGTGGCGATCGGCTCATTTCTTTCCGGCGGCATAGATTCAAGCATTATCGCGACCTTGATGAAAAAAATCAGAGACGAGAGAAAAATTAAGACTTTTACCGTCGGCTTTGAATCCTTGAGTGAGGGTAGGGAAGCGTTGGAAACTGTTAACTTGCTTGATACGGATCATCGTGAGATTACCATTGGCGCCCAGGAATACTTTGCAAATTTACCTAAAGCAATCTGGCACTTTGATGAGCCGGTGGCCGACCCTTCGGCCCTGGGGCTATATTTTCTGGCGCGGGAGGCGGCAAAACAGGTAAAAGTGGTGCTTTCGGGCGAGGGTTCGGATGAGCTGTTTGGCGGTTACAATATTTATCTTGAACCGTTTGCTCGGCGGTGGATTACTTGGCTACCCAATGTTATTTTGAAATTTATCGTTAATCTGCCATTTGATTTCAGGGGCAAGAATTATGCCAAAAGAGCAAGTCAAAAACTTGAAGATTGGTATATCGGCAACGCTTCCATATTTAGCGAAGCGGAAGTCAAGTTGCTTTGGAAAGGAAAACCAGAGAAAAAGTTTCTCATCGAAGATCTGTATCAAAAAGTCACCCACTCTAGCGATTCGACCAAGATGCAATACATTGACATTCATACTTGGCTTATCGGGGATATCCTAGCCAAAGCCGACAAAATGACTATGGCGCATTCACTTGAATTAAGAGTGCCGTTTCTGGATATTGAAGTGGTGCGCCTTGCCTCGCGTCTTCCGGATCGATTCAAATGGAAGAGTGGTGTCACTAAGTATCTTTTACGCGAAGCGTTCAAACGAGTTTTACCGGAGTCGGTATGCCAGAGAAAGAAACTTGGTTTTCCAACACCCGTTAAGGACTGGTTTACGAATGATAGAAAAGATATTTTCAGTCTCATTTTGGAGAATCTATATATTCAAAAGCATATGGATGTTTCGTACATAAAAAATCTTATAGACAATCATCTATCTGGACGAAACGATAACTCAAGAAAGATCTATCTCCTCCTGGCGCTGGCCATCTGGTACAATATATTTATAGAAAAATTTTCAATGAAAATTCTAAATTGAAAATTAAAAATTAATACCCATGGATATTCTTAAGATCATTTTTCCGACAGTTTTAACTTTCTTTATTGGCATTATCATTACGCCATTTTTTACCAGATATTTCTATCGGTATAAAATGTGGAAGAAATCTCCCAGAACCAACGCGAACACCTCTGAAGCTTTTAAAAATATTCATAATACCGCACATGAACTTAGCACTCCTAAAACTGGCGGCATAATAATTTGGGTTGCCGTACTCTTTACTGTTTGTGCTATCTACCTTCTCTCATTAGTGATGCCATCGGATCTGACTCTTAAGCTTAACTTCTTTTCAAGATCACAAACCTTAGTACCTCTGGGGGCTTTTTTCTTAGCTGCCTTTATAGGTCTGGCAGATGATCTGTTGCACATTTACGGCCAAAGCAGGTTTGCTCAAGACGCTCTTATTTATCGCAAAATCAAGATCGCTCTCGTCACTGGCATTGGGCTTGTCATTAGCCTTTGGTTTTATTTTAAGCTTGATTTTAATTCTGTTCATATTCCTTTTAACGGAGACTTATACCTTGGTATTTGGTTTATACCATTCTTTATTATTGTAATGCTTGCTACCTTTTCAACTTCTGTCATAGACGGTATTGATGGGTTGGCTGGAGGAGTGCTCGCCTCGGTCTTTACCGCTTTTGCTGTTATTGCTTTCGTCAATAATCAAATTGACATCTCCGCTCTCTCTGGCGCCATTGCCGGCGCTATTCTTGCTTTTTTGTGGTTCAATGTGCCACCAGCACGTTTCTATATGGGAGAAACGGGAATAATGGCTCTTACTGTGGTACTGGCGGTTATAGCTTTCCTAACTGATTCAGTACTCCTTTTACCAATCATTGCTTTGCCATTGGTGGCCACGTCTGCCTCTGTCATTATTCAGGTTTACGTCTTCTATAAATTTTTTAAACGGAGAATTTTTAAGGTTACTCCGCTTCATCATCACTTCCAGGCGTTAGGTTGGCCCAGAGAGAAAGTGGTTATGCGTTATTGGATAGTTTCTGTCATCTCGGCCATCATCGGCGTCATCTTGGTTCTCATCAGTTAGTGTTATCCCATCTGATAGGATGTTATAATTCTTCCAATTATGGCGAGTGGAAGAAAAGTGGATAAATCATTTTTACTTATCTCCATTATTTTAATAGTGTTTGGTTTTTTTATTTTTAGCTCAGCGGCTCTTGCCCTCTTGGCGAAAGAAAATTCAAATTATTCAAGCATCGCATTATCGCAGACAGTTTTCGGGCTTTTTTTGGGCACTGTGGCTATGATAATCGCGTCACGTTTACATATTCAAGTTTGGAAGAAATCCGCTTTCTGGCTTCTACTCACAGCAATCGTCCTTAATCTTTTGGTCCTGGTGCCGGGCATCGGCTTTGAACACGCTGGCGCTCGACGCTGGATTGTATTGGGCTCCATTTCTTTCCAAACCTCCGAGATCCTAAAATTAGCCTTTATTGTGTATTTTGCGGCTTGGATTGCCGGAATCAGGGATAGAATAAAAACTTTTCGCTGGGGCTTTTTGCCGCTTCTTATCCTCTTGATTATTTCGGCCTTGCTTCTGTTGAATCAACCGGATACTGACAATTTTCTTCTGATTGTTTTTACTGGCATCGCGATGTTCATTGCCGCGGAAGGGAAATGGCGTTATGTTTTTATGATTATCTTGGCTGGAGCGGTCAGTTTGGCTCTTCTGGCTTTTATGCGACCTTACATTATGCAACGTATTACCACTTACTTTAATACGCAAGCGGATGCCCAGGGAGCCAGCTATCAAGTCCAACAATCTCTCATCGCCGTCGGTTCAGGTGGTCTGTTTGGTCGAGGATTTGGCCAGAGTGTTCAGAAATTTACTTATCTCCCTGAACCAATCGGGGATTCGATCTTTGCCGTGGCGGCCGAAGAGTTTGGTTTTGTGGGCTCCGTTTTTTTATTGGTCATGTTTGTCCTTTTTGCCACCCGGGGTATCAAGATTGCTTCTCAAACAACAAATATTTTTGCTAGACTCACGGTAGTCGGAATTGTTATAATGATTGTCTCCCAAGCATTCGTCAATATTGGCGCTATGCTCGGAGTAATTCCATTATCGGGTATTACCTTGCCGTTCGTGAGTCATGGCGGCTCATCCCTCTTTATCACTCTTCTTGAAGTTGGCATTGTACTCTCTATTTCTAAGACTCGAGACTCCTAAATCCTAAATCCTAAATCCTAAATCTTAAATCAATGCGTATTCTTTTTACTGGTGGTGGTTCTGGGGGACATTTTTATCCGATAATTTCCATTGCCGAGGAACTTAATAATCTGGCGAAAGAGAAAAGACTTTTGGAACTGGAGCTTTTTTATATGTCTCCCACTCCTTATAATCCTGGGATACTTTTCGAAAATGGCATTATTTACAAGAAAAATAGCGCCGGTAAACTACGTCGTTCCGCAAGCTGGTGGGTTCTGGTTCCAAATTTTTTTGACCTGTTCAAGATGGGGTGGGGGATTTTTACCTCACTTTATATGGTGTATAAACTTTATCCCGATGTTATCTTTGGCAAGGGAGGGTATGCGAGTTTCCCAGTACTGGTGGCGGCGCGCCTTTTTCGTATTCCTGTGGTTATTCATGAGTCTGACACCCTCCCTGGTAGGGTAAACTTGTGGGCGGGGAAATTTGCCAGGATAGTGGCGGTTTCTTACAAAGAAGCCGCAAACTATTTTCCATCAGACGCGGTGGCTCACACTGGTCAGCCCGTGCGTAAAGAGGTCGCTCTTCCTATCACTTCTGGTACTCGTGAATTTTTTCAAATTGAAGAAAATGTGCCGGTCATTTTAGTTCTTGGCGGCTCGCAAGGGGCGCAAAAAATTAACGATGCGGTCTTAGAAGATCTCAAGAATTTGGTGGAGCAGTACGTGATTATTCATCAAACCGGTAAGAATAATATTATGGAAGTCCGAGCCACTAGTGAGGCAGTGCTTTTTGATTCTCTTCATAAGGATCGGTATAAAGCATTTGATTACTTAAATGTTTTGGCGATTCGTATGGCAGCCGGGATAGCTTCCGTGGTCATCTCGCGCGCTGGTTCAACCATCTTTGAAATTGCCGCCTGGGGCGTACCATCAATCATTATTCCCATCAACGAAAAAGTCAGCCACGATCAGCATTCAAATGCTTTTACTTATGCTCGTGCCGGTGCTTGCGAGGTCATAGAAGAAAATAATCTTACCGCCAACATTCTCGCGTCGGAGATTGAACGTCTGATGACAAATGAAACCGAACGAGAAAAGATGAAAATAGCGGCAAAATTGTTCCACAAGCCCAATGCCGCGCGTCTGATAGCTGAAGAAATCCTAAAAATTGCTCTTGAACATGAGATAGAGAAATGAATCAGAAAATTATTACACGTTTTCCGCCTTCACCGACTGGCAATTTTCATGTCGGTAGCGCGCGCACGGCCCTTTTTAATTTTTTGTTTGCCAGAAAAAATAATGGAAAATTTATTTTAAGAATAGAAGATACAGACAAAACCAGATCAAAAAAAGAATTTGAGGATAATATCTTTGAAAGTCTCGAGTGGCTGGGACTTAAATACGACGAATTCTATCGACAGTCGGATAGGGGAAAGATACACCGAACTTATATAGAAAAAATGCTCGATGACGGCTCGATTTACGAGGCTGAGGATAAGATTATTCGCTTTAAAAATCCAAATAAAAAAGTAAAATTCAATGATTTAGTTCGGGGAGAGATTGAGTTTGACACTACAGAATTAAAAGATTTTATTATAGCCAAAAGCGTAGATGAACCACTTTATCATCTGGCGGTAGTCATTGATGATTTTGAATCCAACATAACACATGTGATCCGCGGCGAGGATCACATCTCCAACACTCCGAGACAGATTTTAATCCAGGAAACAATCAGTGCACCACGGCCAATATATGCGCATCTACCGCTTATTCTTGCTCCAGACCGTTCAAAGCTCTCTAAGCGCAAACATGGCGAGTCTGTCTCACTCGACTACTATCGCAATAAAGGTTACTCGCCAGAAGCCATGATCAATTACCTTGCGCTTCTGGGATGGAATCCCGGCACAGAACAAGAAATCTTTACACTTCCCGAATTGATAAATGTTTTTGACTTTTCAAGAGTGCATAAAGGTGGTGCGATTTTCGACGAGAAAAAACTGGCTTGGATGAACCGGAAACATTTCAATCTTGGTAAAACCAGAGACAAATGAGCAGGAGAGTTATTAGTATTCTTATCTTTTTTTTGATTGCGCCGCTTATCTTGAGCGCCGCTAATCCGAGTGAATTAGAACAACAGATCGAACGGGTCAGAAGGGAACGGGAGACGCTTGTTGAGGAACAGAAAAAGCTTCAAACCGAACTGGAAGAGATTAATAAGGAAAGTCAGACTCTCGGTAGTGCCGTTAAATCACTTGATGCGACCAAAAAGAAATTGGCCAAAGATATTAGCATTACTCAATCAAAAATCACTTCCACCGGTTTGCTTATCCAGTCGCTTGAGAATGCCATGAGCGAAAAGGAGAAGCAAATTATCACGCATAGAACTGCGATTGCCAGCGCCATTTTGGCCTTATCTGAATATGACACTAATCCTCTTATACTCCAAATATTAGCTTCTGTTCGACTTTCTGATCTTTGGAGAGATGGAAGTCAGCTAGCGGGTTTAAATGCTCGTTTGGAAGAAGAAATTAACGCCCTGCGTGAGACTCGTAAGATTCTTGACCAAGAGAAAGCGGAGAAAGAAAAAATAAAAAAGGAACAGTTAAATTTACGCGGACAGTTAAGTGGCCAGAAATCAGTCGTCGAAGAGAATCAGAAGGCTAAAGCGAAACTTCTGGCCGAGACAAAAAATAAAGAAGTAGAATATCAGAGACTTATCCAAGCAAACATGGCGCGGCAAAAAGAATCGGAAGCTGATTTGTATCGCTTGGAACAGGAACTGCGTATCACGCTTGACCTATCTCTTTTTCCCGAACCTAAACGCGGTGTTCTAACTTGGCCTTTAGATAATGTTTATATCACAGGTCACTTTGGTCGATCAGATTGTGGTATCTACGGCGGTGCTGACTGTTTTCATAATGGGACAGATTTTAGAGCTTCCATGGGTACTCCTGTCCGATCTATGCTTGCTGGTGTGATTGAAGGTATTGGCAATACGGATAATCAAAGGGGCTGTTACTCATATGGTCGCTGGGTATTGATAAAGCACGACAACGGTCTAACGAGTATTTACGCTCATTTATCGGCTTCGCTGGTGCAAAAAGGCCAGAAAGTGACTACAGGACAAATTATTGGTTACTCGGGTGGGGTACCCGGCGCGAATGGTTCAGGATATTCCAAAGGTCAACATCTTCATGTCGGACTTTTTGCTTCGCAAGGTGTGGAAATAAGACAATTTACGACAAGTATTGGATGCAAACAAGTCTTTGTCCCGATTGCGAAGGGGCGAGATGCTTACCTGGATCCTCTTGCTTACCTGCCAGTTCTCTAATAAAATAGAAACATGCCGAGGAATAAAGGTTTTATTGGTTGGTTGATGCTTGTTATTATTGCTTTGGCATTTCTCAAATATTTCTTTAATTGGTCCGTTATTGATGCGGCGAATTCAGAGCAGGGGAAAAATACTATAAAATATGTAAAAGATGTGTTAAATGTAATTTGGTTTTATGTGAGACCTTCTGCTCTCTACATTTGGGGGATTATCGTAACGTTTCTGCCCGCTCGACAATCGATATTATGAAGATCTTTATGAAGGCAATTCGATTGATTCTTTTCTTTATTTTAATACCCATTTATCTGCCGGCTTATCTTTTAATGACCTTTACTTTCAAGTGGTGGACCGGCCTTTTGGATAAATAAAGAAAACAGAGTCGCAAAAGGTATATTGTGCGACACTCTATAATAAACTTAAAAACCCCCTACCCTAATACAACAACCCCCGCCATCACTGGCGGGGGTTGTTGTAGGATTAACTCCTAGCGATTTCAGATTGGGTGAAGTTTGCCCAGCACTTTGAGGAAGACATCCAAGGTTTGGCGCCCTCCTTTTCATAGAGATAACGGGCGTAAGCGACATTGTCATCTATGTTGTGGATATCCAATCCCAGTTCTTCCGCGGTTTGGGCGTGGTACAAGACGTTAATCTGCATCACGCCTCTGTCGTATCGATTCTGCTTCCCTCTTAACACTTCGCCCTCTGAGTTGAATTGGCGATAGCGTGACTCGCATTTTGCAATTTTAGCGAGAACGGGAATGTCGGCGAAATAGTCATTGACGAATTTTTCGACGTTTTTCGAATCCGTAATCGGTTGATAGTCTTCAGCTTTTACTTCTTTAGGTACCGACTCTACCGTTATCTCTGGACTAATCGTAGGTATTACGAGCGATGGTATCGCGGGTAATACCGCGAAAGCTCCAGATGAGAAGCTTAAGAGAAGACTAATAGTTGTAAGCTGTAAAATAACAGTAAATTAAATTTCTAATTTTAGGTGTCCATAATGGCAAGAGCTCCCCTAAACGAAAAGCCAGCACCTGCTGACTTACCCACATGCTATCATGATTGACCCTTGAAGTCAAGCAATTTGGATAGTAAAATATTTGTAAAATGGCTCTATTAAGCTATATCTTACTTATCCAGTTCCCTAGGGTTTGGGCGAACAATTAGCTGCTAAAGTATAACCTGCCGCTTCAGCTGACGCAGGCGAGGCAAAAACAATCTTATTTTCTTCCTTGATTTGTTTGGCCCCCGCGCAATGCAGATAGTGATAACGAACGCCATTCTTAGACACGATGACATTACTACTGGAGACCGTTTGTATAACCGAGGCTACTTGATTCTTGGAAATTTCAGGATCATATTCGATCCTGATTGGTTCCCTCTTCCCTACTACAGATAATCTACCGATACCAAAAGATAATGAAACGACCAAAATTATTGTGATGGACAAAAAAAGTTTTCGAAACAAAGGGAAAGATTCTATTTCCCCGTTTTCATTAAGCGCGACTACTTCGACTTGAGATTGGGGCTTGATTTTTTCCCAGATATCCTGTAAACTCATACAACTTAATTATGGCACATAAAAAATCAGCAGGCACAACCAGAAACGGCCGAGATTCAAATCCCAAATATCTTGGCATCAAGATTTCCTCGGGCGGCTCTGCTCAAGCAGGCTCTGTTTTGGTGCGCCAGCGAGGTTCGGATTTTCTGGCTGGTAAAAATGTTTTAATGGGTAGGGATCACACCCTTTTTGCTGTCAGAGACGGTTTAGTTTCTATTGGTTATAAGCGCAAGACCCACTTTGACAATAAAGTTATTAAGAAAAAGGTTCTACATGTTGTCCCCGCCTAGACTCTCCTTCGCGAGGCCGGCCTGTCTAAACCTCTCAAGCGCTTCGTGCTTCTCTTGTCGCTTTGACAATTTTTCATTCTTTTCTTTTTCTTCTTCCATTCTCTTTTTCTCGCTCCGCTCTTTCATTTGTTTAACTATGTTTAAAGAAGCCGGACTGACAGGTACCGCTAGTTTTTTGGGGATGAGAAAGTTCATGGCGTAACCGTCAGAAACCGATTTTTCCTCAAATCTCTTCCCTACCCCTTTAACATCTTTGAGTAAAATAACTTTCATTTTTATTGCTTTAAAATTTCAATCGCTTTTTCAAGTTGTGGGTCGCGGCCCGCTTCTCGGTCCTCATTGCTGTATTTGACGAGAAACTTCGGTTCAATCCCGTCTTGAGAGATGGATAAGCCGTTTGGCGTAAGCCATCTGGCAATCGTAATTTTCAAAGAAGTGTTTGAAGTGATATTCACAAGTTCTTGGACCGAGCCCTTGCCAAATGTTTTATCCCCTACTAAAGTTGCCTTTCCATATTCCGAGAGAGCCCCTGCCAATATTTCAGAAGCCGAGGCGGAACCCCTATCCACCAGTATTACAAATTTCAAGTTTTCGTCGAAGATATCGTAACCCTTGCTTCGGTAGACCTTTTCTTCTTTTGACGGTCCAAAATCTTCTCTCACAATCACCTTGCTTGAAGGCAGAAACCAACTGGCCATGTCTATGGCCGCTTCAAGATATCCACCCGGGTTGCCTCGCAAATCAAGAATAAGCTTATCATTGCCCGAGAGGATCAATTCGCGGAGAGCGAGACGGAAAAGATTGGGAGATTGAGCCGAGAAATTATATAGTTCAATAACAAAAATACCACCGGGCAACTCTTTGGTATTGATGGTTGGGACGTTTATCACGTCACGCACCACTTTTATGTCAAACGGTTCTTTGGTGCCGTTTCTAAAGACGGTTAAAATTACCTGCGTACCCTTTGGTCCGCGAATAAGTTGTACGGCCTCCTCGGTAGAAATGTTTGAAGTTTCTTTGTTGTCGATTTTGATAATCCTATCGCCGGCCATAATACCGGCTTGGGCGGCTGGAGAATTCTTAAGCGGTGCGACAACGGTGATTGCTCCATCTTGGGCCACTATTTCCATACCTACTCCTTCAAAATTGCCGCGGATATCGGATTCGAAAAGCTCGGATTCTACAGGCGGGAAAAATACCGTGTAAGGATCATCAAGTGAACCGGTCAAGCCTTTGATGGCACCCCAGACCTTCTCTTGATCGTTTACCGTTTCGGATGTAGTACTAGCCGGAACATATTTTTCATTAATAAGATTCCAAGCTTTCCAAAAGGGCGCAAAGTCTACATTGGTTGGCTTACCCTCTGTTGTGTTTTCTATCCCGACTACCGTGGTAGAAAGACTTTTTTCTCCCACATTAACGCCGAGATTAAACGCACTGATGGCGATAATTACTCCGAGTATAAGAAGAGCGGCATGTCGTCTTAAAAATTCCATTTCCAGAATTGTATCATATAATAGATAAGTGGCTATAAAACTGCACAATACTCTGACGGGGGAAATTGAAGTGTTTAAACCGATTAAATCCGGTGAAGTGAGAATGTATCATTGCGGTCCGACGGCTTATAGTATTCAACATATCGGCAACCTTTCCATGTTTGTATTTACCGATATCTTGCGTCGGACGCTTGAGTATTATAACTTCAAAGTTAAACAAGTTATTAATATTACCGATTTTGGACACCTAACTTCTGACTCGGATGAAGGAGAAGACAAGATGGCCAGAGGTTTAAAGAATGAAGGACTTTCCCCCACCCTCGAAAATATGCGTGTTCTTGCCCGTAAATATGGCCAGATTTTTCTCGAAGATATTAAAAAGTTGAATGTTAACACGGATGAAACAATTTTTCCTTATGCGAGCGAATATATTTCGGACCAGATTGCACTTATCGGGATTCTTGACGAGAAAGGATTTGCTTACCGTATCAGTGATGGTATTTATTTTAATATCGCAAAGTTTGTCGGATATGGCAAGTTGAGCGGTCTGTCAGAATTAGACACCCAAACTAGAACCTTCCCAAATTTAGAAAAGAAAAATTCTCGAGATTTTGCTCTTTGGAAATTCAATAATGCGCTTGGTTTCTCTAGCGAATGGGGTCAAGGTTTCCCGGGTTGGCACATTGAGTGTTCGGCCATGGTCATTAAAATTCTTGGAGAACAAATCGATATTCATACCGGCGGAATTGAACATATTCCCGTGCATCACAACAATGAAATTGCCCAGTCTGAAGCAGCTACCGGGAAAGTTCCGTTTGCGGCATATTGGCTCCATCGCGCCCATCTCCAGATCTCTGGACAAAAAATTGCGAAATCAGAAGGTAATGTGGTTTATCTTTCGGAGATTATAGAAAAAGGCTTCAGTCCCCTAGCCTTTCGGTATTTCCTATTAAATTCGCATTATCGCACGCCCGCCAATTTTTCTTGGGAGGCGCTCGAGGCCGCTCAAAATGCTTACCGGAAACTTAAAGAATTTTTTAGTTCTTTAAGGTCGAACCTTGGAAAGTCTAAAGGTTCGACCTTGGATTATTCAAACCTATTTAAAGAAGCAATAGAGAATGATTTAAATACACCCGAAGCTTTGGCAGTAGTCTGGAAACTTGTTAAAGACGGAAGTGTCTCCCCCGCTGATAAAAGAACAACTCTATTGGATTTTGATAAAGTATTAGGTTTAGATTTAGAAAACAATGAATTTGAAATCAGTGATATACCCAAAGAAATTGAACAATTAATACAAGAACGCGAAACAGCCCGCGCTCTGGGTGATTATTCCAAATCTGACCAACTTCGTGAACAAATCAATAAGCTGGGTTTTATCGTCGAAGACACAGCTTCAGGTCAAAAAATCTCCAAAATTTAAGTTCTCCCCAGTTTACACCCTAACTTTTCAACTTTTTCCAGTTTGCGACAGAAGGCTAGACTGATAGGATAATCTTATGCAAGTAATTCCTTCCACCTCTCTCAATACCGGACTCCGTATTCCGCCGCACTCTATGGAAGCGGAGATGGCTCTACTCGGTTCCATCATGCTTCGTCCCGATGCTATCTACGACATGCTTGATATTGTTACGCCGCCTTCTTTCTACTTTGAGAAACACAAAACTATTTTTGAGACGATGCTTGAACTTTTCGGCAAACATCAACCGATAGATATTCTCTCTCTTTCCTCAAGACTTAAGGAAAAGGATTTACTTGAGCGTATCGGCGGCACTACGTATTTGACCGAACTTTCCTCCGCGGTGCCTTCTTCGGCTAACGCCAAACATTACGCCGAAATCGTGATGAAAAAATTTATGATGCGTCAGCTTATTGAAGCTTCCGAATTCCTTTCCCATCTTGGTTTCAATGAAGCGGGCGAACTGGAAGAAATTCTCGACCACGCGGAGAAAAAAGTTTTTGACATTACCGAGCGCTTCGCCGGTTCCGCTCGTTTCAGAGATCTTGTGCCGCTTTTGGCTGAGGCTTATGAACGTTTCGAGAAACTCTCTTCGGCGGAACATGAATTGCGAGGAGTGCCGACCGGTTTTAAATCTCTCGATGATATTTTGGGTGGCTTCCAGAACTCTGACCTCATTATTATCGCTGCCCGGCCTTCGGTTGGTAAGACCGCTCTGGCTCTTGATATTGCTAGGAGAACTGCCAGTCTGCACCAAACTCCTGTGGGCATCTTTTCTCTTGAAATGAGCGCTGACCAACTTGTTGATCGCATTGTGGCCGCTCAATCGCGCACGGACTCCTCTATTATTAGGAAGGGTGTGCGCGTTCAAACCGGCACTTGGCGGGACGATGTTTTTAAAAATATTCGCGACGCCCTTGACGAGCTTTCGCGCACCCCCATCTATATTGACGACCAGCCGGGTAACACTATAATGAAAATGCGTTCGGCGGCGCGTAAACTTAAAATTGAAAAAGGGCTTAAACTTTTAGTCGTTGATTATCTTCAACTCATGGCGCCTTCGACCGCGCGCGTTAATGATTCAATGGTTCAGCAAGTCACGGAGATTTCCCGTTCGCTCAAACATTTGGCTCGCGAACTTAATATCCCGGTAATGGCGCTTTCCCAACTCTCTCGCGCGGTTGAAACTCGCGGTGGTAAACCCAAACTCTCCGATCTCCGGGACTCCGGCTCCATCGAGCAGGATGCCGATTTAGTTATGTTTATTCATTCCGGAGAAGATGATATTCGCGACGAAAATGGCAAAATGAAGGAAGTTCAAAGGAAGGAACTTATTATCGCCAAACATAGAAATGGCCCTCTTGGTACGGCTACTCTTGATTATCATACGCGCTTCAATACTTTTGTTGAAATAGATTATTCTAATTACGGTAAGGCGGAAGAGGAATTTAAAAGCTTATAGTTGAATTTCTAACGGGATGAATTCAATAGATAAATTATCGGAAATATTTGCCCGCTTTCCCGGTATTGGACCAAGACAGGCCAAGCGCTTTGTCTATTTTTTACTTTCCAGAAACGGTGATTATACCGGTGAATTGGTAAAAGCGATTCAAAATATAAAAAAAGAGATTATTCAGTGTGGTAAATGTATGAGGTATTACGCCCAAAATGGACACGAATCCAAGATTTGTTCAATCTGCGCCGATGATTCAAGAGACAACTCGATGCTCATGGTTGTACCACGAGATATTGACTTTGAAGCGGTGGAAAGAAGCGGTAGTTATCAGGGATATTATTTTATTTTAGGCGGTGTTGTTCCCATTCTGGAAAAAGCGCCGGAGAAAAGAATCAGGATTAAAGAACTGGAAATTCGGATTAGTAAAGATAAAAATATCAAGGAAATTATCTTGGCAATGAATGCCAATCTCGACGGTGAGAATACCGCTGAATTTATCAAACAAAAATATCAAGGACTCTCCTTGATATTCTCTTCTCTTGGTAGGGGTCTTTCAACTGGTGCTGAACTCGAATATGCCGATCCCGAAACTCTCAAAAACGCCTTTTTACACAGGACTAAGTAATTGAATCTATTTTAATTTCAAAATAAGGTTGGCGATGGCCGTATTTTTTAAAATAACGAGATTTTTGCTTGTATTTAATAACATCAATAGTTTTATACCGCGCAATTTTACTTAAAGTGGCTTTTACTTCCGCGCCTTTTATAAAAGGTGTGCCGATGGTGGCCTCGGTTGCGCCGTCATCCACTAAAAGTACTTTATCGAAAATGAGTTTGTCCCCTTCTTTATGATTATCAGCAAGTTTCTCAATTTTAACTTTATCTCCTACTGCGACGCGATATTGCTTGCCTCCGGTGGCAAAGACGGCGTAAATGGGCTTCATAGACGTCCTATTCTACTGAAGGTTTGTCTAAAGTCAACGGTTCAAGTCCCGCCCCGGTGCCGGTGATTCGCAACACATCCTTATCTACCTTACCCAGTTCTTTATAGCCGGAATTATAGTGATTAATGGTCGTAGACAAAGAGTTACCAAGTTTGGTGTAGTATTCTTCATAACTCTTAAGATGTCGGCCGAGTTCCTCAACTCTTTTAATTATCTCAACTGCCTTCTCTTCGATATGGAGCGCGTTAAGTCCTTGTAGTACCGTTTGGAGATAAGCCAAAAATGAAGTTGGCGAAACTATTAAAACATGATACTTGGCGGCGGCGCGTTGAATAAGAGTCTCCGAATCTTCCTTGAGGGCACCTATTTTATTAATAATTAGATCATAGTAAATCGCCTCGTGTGGAATAAACATGAAGGCGAAGTCCATTGTTCCCTGCCCCGGCTGGATATATTTAGAAGTTTCGGCAATGCGGTTTTTAAGGTCGGCTACGAAAGCCTTCTCAAGTTTCTCTCTTTCTGTTTCGTTCTTTTCTTCTACGATACGATTGTAATTTTCCAGAGAAAATTTTGAATCAATGGGAATAATTTTATCTTTGACAAAAACTGCGGCATCGACGATTGTGCCGTCGGGAAAAGCGTATTGCATTTGATACGAGCCGGGAGGCAAAACATTTTTCAGTAAGGTTTCAAGATAATATTCCCCGAGCACGCCGCGTTGTTTCGGATTTTTTAAAATATCTTGGAGAGATTGCAGTTGATCGGCGAACGAAACTACTTGGCGATTAGTCTCATCAAGTTTAGTGACGCCTTTTATAATTTCTTTAATATTGTCGTTGACCATCTTATTCATATTCTGCATTTGATTTTGAAGTAAAATTAATCCATCGCTTTGATTTTCAACTTCTTTTTTCGGGCGCAGGAGAATAAAAAACAGGGCAATATTTGATACGATTAAAATGAAAAGAATGACCAAGGTTAAATTCATGGTAAGATTATAACATGTCACTGCATCAAGATATTAAGGGCCAGCTGGTTGGAGCCATGAGAGCGAAGGACAGTCTGCGTCTCAATGTTATTCGTGGTCTGCTTGCCTCTTTTACCAATGAAGCTGTTGCTAAGAAAAGGAAGCCGGACGAGGAACTCTCGGATGAAGAAGCGCTTTCTGTCATTGGAAGGGCTGTAAAACAAAGAAAAGATTCTATAGAGCAATTTGAAAAAGGCGGGCGAAAGGATTTAGTGGAGACAGAAAAAT
>Ga0208957_1000247_pt1 | contig 46981 bp, 68 predicted proteins | sample RifOxyA1_FD_184029 | JGI IMG/M metagenome (GOLD analysis project Ga0208957, IMG submission 184029) | Groundwater microbial communities from Rifle, Colorado - Rifle Oxygen_injection A1 (SPAdes) | ecosystem: Environmental > Aquatic > Deep subsurface > Groundwater | place: Rifle, Colorado, United... | reverse complement strand
GTAGTACAGAATGAGGCCGCGTATTGCAGCGCCGGGGCGAGTAACCCCGGCCCGACGCCCGCCCTTAAACAAGGCGGGTGTCTCTTGTTGCCGCCAGCACTCTAGGGGTTACTATCTTTAGGGTTATCCCTGGCGGCTTTACTTCTGGGTGTTGCTGTCAACCTTTAACGGATATGACAGACACTATACGCCGGGGCTTTTACTGCCCCGGCCTAAACATTCCCTTTGCCTCGATATAATCAGCACAGAATGTCATTCGCTTGGCCTTCGGGCATTTACAGGGGTAGATATTCCGATTACAGGTTGTACAGCACATCACAATAACCTCCTAAGCGTAAGCCACCTTTAATGATTTAGTCGGCTTAATGGCCTTAACGACAGCTTGGATGACTTTAGGATCGCGGATGTTCATTTTGTGGTGGACGCCGTAAGCGATTAGCTCAAAGCCGGTTTCGTATGGGTCATTCAGGTGGTCTTTAATCCAGTCCCAGCCACAAATCGGGTCTTTGACTGCCAGCCCTAGAGTCGGCATTGACCGCTCCGCTTCAACTGGTTGTCCGGTGTAGTATTCTACCTTAGTTTTAAGCCAGTCAGGTGTTCTATCATGGTAGTAATCGGGCAACTGAGTCGGTATCTCAAACCCAGCGATCCAGCGGCCTAGCCAATAAGGGGATGAAGGATAGACTGGCGGAGTCGCCGCGCCGACTAAAAGCCTAATACGCATCCAATTAGTCTCGCGCATTAAGGCATAGAGTCCAGAAGTGACAGAGACCCCGCATAGAATCTCAGCTATCATATTACTTCCCTTCTGCCGCTTTAAGAGCAAGGCACATAATAGTGAAGTCCGCTGGGGATAATTGAAGGGTGTTTTTGTAGCAAATTGCCTTGAGGGTTTCGTAGAGTACGGGGGCAGCGGTGATTAGGTGGGCATTGGCTATTGATTCCTTGATGCCCTCCGGCGCACCACAAACTCGCGCTATACAGGCGCACCCATCACTAAAAACATCGTTCTCTTCTCCAACTTGCCATTTACCCTTAGTGTAGGTCATTTCCTCGCTCCTTGTTTTATTTCCAGGCTACGATCTAACCATATATGACCGCAGCCACCTTGAATAGGACATATCCAGCGTTTGAATACCAGTTTACCGGAAGCGCCTTGACCGGCTGACTGCGGATTGCTTCTGTGGCATTTAGGGCAATTTGGTCTAGCCATAGCTCACCCCATGATTTATAATTAGATGGTTCAGGCATTGTCGCCTGATCTCAATGATGGTAGCAAGGCCCGACTGCATACTGATGAAAGGCTCGCCATCGTGGGACAACTGCAATTCGTCCCGTTGCTCCTGGGCCTTGAATCCTTTGTCGGCATAGTCTCCAAGTGCTGCCTTGATAATAGAGTTTAACATTCAGTCTCCTATTCAGCCTGCCTTATAGGTCAGGACTTATGAGTGTACGTTTATTCTCGTTCAAGATAATCGGCCAGCAATCAGTGCAGTAAACCGCCATATGGTAGGACGGTTCGTTGCTTATGTCTTTATGGGCTAGAAATTGAAGCCAGGACGTTGGATGTTCGACGGCGGCCACATAACCCAATAGATCGCCACCCTTGTGACAACGGCCACAGTCTAGCGGTATACCAGACATTGAAACGGGTTGCGCCTTACTAAAGGTATGGTAGTATCCAATTCCCCTTGCTACTGTGCCGGTGTCTATTTTCATTTGTCTTTGCCTCCTGTCTTATTCCGCTATCATTGTATAGGATGGCTTAGCTAGTGTCAATATCTTCAAACGTTCTAATTTACGATTGAATAATAAAACCATAACCCTCTTAATATTACTGTTATTATCGTACCCTTGTGCTAATCTAAATATCCTGAGCCTTGATCATCCAACTAATCACTTAAACAGGGTAAGATGTCAATACCATTCAAATACAGGGAACTACAACGGATGTCTGCGACAGAGCTTCTTGAGGCGCTTGGAGATCAAGTTGGCGTGGTTTACGTTGACTGTCAACCTAAGCTACGTATAATCGCATATGACGTAAAACCTAAACACGATGACTGTCAAGCTAAATACACCCCGCCCAAACCAGGGGACGTAGTAGTTATCAAGGGACGAGCAGTGGTAGTCCCCGCGCTGGACGATGACGGGCAGGTTATGCCGTGGTAGTTGCGGCGTACAGTCCGGGTTATAGCGGCCGGGGTTTTCTTTTTAACTCACGGTTTGCCCACCCGAACTGTAGTAAAATGCCGATTTACTACAGTTTGAACGTAAGCTTACCATAAGATATATAGTGCGAACCACATTTGAACGTAAGATCACTGCTATGCAGCGCGCTCCGTGTCCAGTTACGAAGGGATGGCAGGGGGCGAAACGGGGAGTATGGTACCATTTTAACCCCCCAAAAACGATTGAAGGAAAAGAAGGTTTTGAACGTGAGTATAAATGGGATAGGGCGGCCCAATCCTGAGATTACGCGGGTTAAACGTGAGAGGTACCTAGTATGGCTAGCGGACGACCCCAAAACGAGGCAGCCGCGAACCAAAAAAGGGATAATGAGAGAGATAGGTATCAGGTCCAACCAGACATTATACAACTGGGAGAAAAAGATAATCCCGGTAGAGCACAACACTGACACATTTCTTGCAAACCAGGCGGCAAAGGTAGACAAGGCTCTTATAGCGGCGTGTGAAGCCAAGAGTCCACAAGCTTTACAGACATATTACAAAGTGACTAAGAAATACGTCGATAAATCAGAGGTAGACATAAAGGCGGTTATTCTGAATGGAGATGACTACGCAAGAATCCTCAACGCAGCTGCCGAACTGGTCAGAAAAGAACGCGAACGAGTGGCAGGCCTGCCGGAGTAGTTTTTTTTATTTCTATTCCAAGTATGTATACGTAGAGGATTCAACGCACTGCCGGAAGATCAAAGCGACGGTGCCGGGGTATATCTTTGATTTGATAGAGACGATGGCTTGCACCAGGGAGATCGTCATTCTGAAAGCGAGGCAATTATTTATCTCGTGGCTGATGTGCGCCTACGCTGTATGGTCGGCAGTGTTCCACGATTACGCCAAAGTTTTACTATTGTCCTATAAAGAAGAGGGCGGGTCGTGGGAGCTTATAGACAAGTGTTTATTTATCTACAATGCTTTACCTGATTTTATAAAGCGGGAATTAGATTCGGACACCCGTTCTCAGATAGGTTTCAAACACGGCAATTCCAGGATTAAAGCTCTGCCGAGTACAGAAACCGCAGGCACCGGCTATACCGCGACCCTGGTTATCAGGGATGAGTTGGAAAAACATCCTTACGCTGAAAAGAACTTCGCGGCCATTGGTCCTACTGTGGACGCCGGGGGGCAGATGATCGATTTGTCCACCATCGAAAAGTCTGCCCCGGATTCCCATTTCAGGAAACGGTATATCTCGGCAAAGACAGGCAGTAATACGCAAGCGGTCTTTTTAGGTTGGAGACTCAGGCCGGTGAGACAGGAGGGTTTGTCCCTCGACGACTGGTTCAAGCAGAACATCGAGAAGAAGTACACCAAATTACAGATTGAGCAAGAATATCCGGAGACCGAAGACCAAGCGTTATCGCCTCCGGAGACTACAGCTTTCTTCGACCGCGCCGCGCTTAACGATATGGAGTGGGACGTTATCCGTGTTCTTGAGACCCGCCATAGCGAACAGGTGAAGATTTACGTGCCGCCGATTATAGGCCGGAAGTACGTCGCTTTTCTCGATCCGTCGGACGGCTCCGAAGACCCCCATGCCGGAATTATTATGGACTTCCAGACTGACGAGGTCGTGGCCGAGACCCACGGTTTCTGCAAGGCCGACCAGTGCGCCAAACAGTTCGACGAACTGGTCAGGGAATATAATCAGGCGTTCAACGATTTCGAGTCCAACGCTTCGGTAGGCGGTAAAGTCTCTGAAGTGCTGGCGGCCCTGGGCACGCCCAACCGAAGGGTCAACCGGTATGTTAAAGGCGAACCGATGTACGGCTGGTACACCGGCGGTAACTCTGCTAATTCAACCCGCCGGGACATGATATGGGAACTCGAAGAGGCGGTCAGGAAGCGGAAAGTCAGGGTTCATAACAAGGATATTATTACCGAACTGAAAAGTTTCATCCAGCCCCCTGGCGAAGCCCCGTGTCCAATGGGCGGTGCGCATGACGACTATATCATGGCTCTCGGCGGTTGTTTGTTGATCGCTAAGGAAATGCCCTCGCAGACTCTGTATAAACCTGGTAAGTTAAGGGGTTATTGATGTTCAAGAAAAAAGTGTCCCCGGCTAATCCTGATAAATGGGTGGAGAAAGTCGAGTGTGTTTCCGACCTTTTTATGGGGGAGGAAAAGTCGGAAATCGCGGCGTGGCTTAAAGAGAATTTGCCTTTGATAGAAAACATCGTTATTATCGCGGACTATAGAGATGACGAAGGGTATCACATTATTACCAGGAAATACGCCTTTCCGGAGCGCTCATTATGGTTGTTGGAAAAGTTTAAGCAGGCTATTTTAGAGGGCTAGTATGAATATAAAAGAAATTAAAGAAATGAGCCGCTGGCTGATCGAAGATTATCACTCTGAACGCGTTAAAGAGCAGGAACTGGATGAGACTTATTATAACGATTCATTTGAGTGTCCCAACGTCCGTGATATAAATAAGGTCATCAGACTGGGTACAGGCGCGGATTTAGTCGATACGCCCGCCGAGCAGATCATAACCTCCAACCCGAAAGTTTATGTCGAGGCGGTAGACCGGACTAAAGCCTCGCGGGATAACGCCTTGAAACGCGGCGCGCTGCTCAATCACTGGGCGAAATTTCTCACCCGCCAGAGTCCTCAGCCTTATAAAGAGGCGGTTAAAAACGCTCTCCTGAGAGGCGAGGCGTGGATTCATCCGGTGTCGTTAATGGATTACAACATCGAATATGACATCCCGATTTATTTCTCTGTGCCCGACCCTTTAACTGTGTTTGGTCATCCTAACGAACGCAACGGTATTCCGGAATACGTCGTTGTGTCTTATATGAGAGACGTGGCCTCCGTCCGCAATAAATACGAGCATTGGACTAATCCTAAAAATGCGGGCGAAGGCACAAACAAGAAATTAGTTCGGTGGCAGGAATGGTGGAGCGCGAAAGAACGGTGGTTCGCCGCCGATGACGAACCTGTCACCGGGTTTGATTCGGACGGCCAACAGTATGTCGAGGACGGGATAGAAACAAATGTCCTCGGTTTCGTGCCCTTTGTCCATGGTTTCGCTGGATTCGGTAAAGCCTCTTCCGACGGTGACCCTGTTAACCTGGCTGTCGGCAGAATCCGCAAGGTCAGAGGCCGTATTTTAGAAGAAACAGAGGTCGAGTCTTCATGGGCGACCGCCATTCACCGGGCGAGCAATATCAGGACAGATGTTAAACAGACAACTCAGAATGCGCCTTCTTTAGAGAAGTTCGAATATGACCCCGAATACGGAGCATTAAACCGGATTCCATTCGGTATCGCAGTAGAAGAGCATTTCGGTCAGGAACCTTCACCCCAGACGATGCAGCATTTAGCGACTATCCGCTCGTATATCTCTAAGGAAAACCCGCCTATCCTTTCGGGCATCGCCTCCGGGACTTCAGGCAGGCAGGAAGATATTATAGGCGCTTACGCCACCCATAAATACGACTCTTTGGTGGATAATATCGCCTCGATGTGGGCGCAGTCTTTCGGTATGGGACTCAGGATGTTGCGCGATATTCCAGGCATGATGGACAACCTCACCGTCCGGGCGACTAAACTTGAGTCCGGGATGCGCGTCCGTGATGTTACCTCAATCAAAAGGGAAGACCTGGATGACCTTTATTGTGAATTCAAGTTGAAAGCCTCCGACCCGGTGGAAGAGGATAGAAAAGCCTTGATGGGCGATACGATGCAGTTGAAAGGCATTATCGATTGGGAGACCAACCTCACGGAATACCATAGTAAATCCGTCGAGGAAGCCCAGGAGATTATGACTAAAGTCAAAGTGGACGAGATTCTTAAAACCAATCCCGTCCTTAATGAGATGCTTGGACGTGAAGCTTTGAAATACCTGGGTATGGATGCCGAATTACAAGCTTTAGAAGCCGAAACCCAGAACCGCCAGATGATTGGTGAGTCTCTGGGCAAAGCTCAGGTGCCGGGACAACCAGGGGCCAGAGGCGGCGAACCGCGCAAAGAAAATATCCAGAACGATGAATCCTACCAGATGGCCGATATGATGATGAGCCAGATGGGACAACGGAGACCACCTCAATGAAACCCAATCCGTTCGATGCTGTCTACAAGGGAATCCTGGATAGATTTGAAGGCGTGAAGTCCCGCCTCGACCGGGAATACAGCGGGACAAGACCCTTTAATTCCAGAGAAATCCCCGCTATCGACCAGATATTCACTTATGATTCGTTGACTACGGAACAGAAAAAAGCGCTATATGAAAAATACGGCGGCATGGCTTTCTTGAAATACCGCGCCGAAATGGAAAACTTAAAACGTAAACGGGTAACGCACGGGGGTAAAATATAATGGAAGTCGATAAATATAAAGACGACAAGAAATATACCGCCTATCTAAATTGGATTGTCAAGACATATGGTGCTGCCTCATGGCAATATATGCAGGCTGTAATCAATTCCCCCGCTATCAGGGGTAGCGAACGAGGTTATGCCGGTATGCCCCAGTACCAGGAATGGCTGAAACAAGGTCAACCCGGCTTTGGTGTTACACAACAGGCCGCTGACATCTGGAACCAACTTCCTGAAGGGGAAAACATTCCTACCACACCAACAACTTCAGAAGAATCATTGGGCGAATACGTTGTCCGCTCTATCGGGGGGTATGATTTCGGCGGTTTTGTAGACCCCAAGACAGGTCAGTTCATGCCGGACAGTAACCTGGGCAAGACCGGAACGACCGGAACCCCGGCTTTAGACCAGGCGCAGATAAAGCAAATGGAGTCCGATACCAAACTTAAAGAGGCGCAGGCTTTCTCCGGCCCTGAAAACTGGCTCAAAAGATGGGCCTATGAGAATAATAACTTTAACCAGCAGGGCAGCCCGCAACTATCAATCAAGTATCCCTGGGAGAATGTCGGGCCGAACGATGTTGTTATCACTTCTGACCCCACCGTGGCCGACGCCCTGGGCGCGGCGACTTATATTTCGGAAGAGGACTGGCAGGCTTATGCCCCTTACGAGGAACGCGCCTATAACGAATTCAAGGCGGCAAAGGACGCAGGAATTACTAATTATCAGGGTATGACGGATGAAGACCTGAAGGCTTTGTCCCGAAGTTATGTCTGGGAGAATCCAGAGAAACTCACGGGTACGCCTGAATTTCCGGGTGACTCTTCTATCGGCATACAAGGAGCGCATCTGGGAAGCGGCGCTTTTTCCACTAATCCCGAAATGGCGGGCTTATGGAATAAATATCTTACCGATCCGTCACAGATGACTCCCGAAGAAACGAACGCATTGTTCCCCCAGATTCCCGGTGTGGGTACGGGGGTTTCCAGCCCTTCAGGTGGCCGCGTTACCGATTGGTTCCAATCTGCTTCCCCCCCAACGAACCCCGGCTGGCTCTATGGTGCGCCTACCCCCGATTGGTTGGGACGGCTTACAGGGCAGCAAGCGGGCAATCCCCTGCAACCCAAACTCGTACCAACTGTGACCGGTCAGCAAATGAAATGGCTCGGCCCATCGCAACAGGCGGGACTTGGTGAATATATAGATTTATCTTCCCAGTTTGGCACTCCAGGACAGTCCGCTTCCGCCGCTGATTTCTGGCAGAGAGCGCAGTCTCAAATGCTCCAGGGCAGTCCTCTCGGCGCTAACCGCTACAAGCCTTCGGTTCAGAGGTTTTAATGAAGTACGTTCCCGCCTCACAGCAAATTAAAGACCTCGTAAAGACCGAGACGATAAAACTGTACCCCAACGCGGCTACCCCCGCTAGTTTAGGCGTACAGGCCCCGTGGCAGGCACCTGCGCAAACACCCGCGGCTCAACCCGTTACGATGGCCGGTCAAACATCGACCCCTTTTACAACAGCCCCTGTGGCGCAACCAGAGCCGAAGTCTTTCGTTGATAAACTGATGGCGCCTCTGACCTGGGTACAGGAAAATCTTGAACAACCCTGGGCGGAAGCCATCTCCGCGCCACTGAGAGGTAATGAGGCTTACGACGACTGGCAAAAAGAGCATAAAGTTCTCTCCGGCCTGGTTGAATTCACTATGCCCTTGTGGTGGTTGCCTTACGGTGGTTGGCTGGCCAAGGGCGCATTGGCTGTTAAGAGTGTCAGTGGCACATCCAAAGCCTTGAAAGCGGCCAAGACTGTTTCGGGTGTTGTTAAGGGGCTTCCCAGAATCCCTTCTTATTCGGAACTAAAGACCCGTTTTCTGTCTCCTGATAAGTTCCGTCAGTTGGGAGAACGGCTCTTAAACACACCCGCTAAAGGGGTTGTTTCTGCCATCAATCCATCTCTAGCGATGAAGCAGGGACTAGGGGCGGAGTGGAAGACCATCAAGGGCGGCATGGAAGAGATTGCCCATAACTCGGTTAATATCCAACTCGAAAGACTGAATAAATTTTATTACAAACCCGTTGAACAATTGAAACTCGACGAAATGGGTTTCTCAGCTAAAATTCTCGATGCCCAGAAAAACAAAGTCAACTTCCGCTCTGTTCTGGAGAATCCCGATAAATATACCCTTGATGCCCAGACCAAACAGTACGTTAAAGAGTACGGCAACATCATCGACGACGCCGTAAAGATGATGGAACAAGAGGGTATCGTAATATCGAAGCGTGAGTTTGTTGATGGGATGAGATATGTCCCCCGTATGTGGGAAGGTAAAGCCGGAATCATGGAGGGCGATATTTTCCGGCCTCTGGGTACTGCCGCCCAACCCGACCAATGGGTCAAGTTTATCAAGATGCCCGACGGTTCCGTGAAAGCATCCAAAGTCGGGGGTAAACAATTCTTTGAAAAGAACCGGATGTATGACACTATTGAAGAGGCATTGGAAGCCGGGTTAAAACCTGGTAAATTCGTCGATCCCAACCTGATGATAGAGCTTTATCTCAAAGGCTCCTACAAAAAGGTTGTTGATAAAAGGTTAGGCGAGGCGATTTTACCCCTCGGCAAAAAAGTCAAAGAATTAATGAACCAGTCGGTCATCCGGGCTCGTGAGGTGGCGGAGAAGAAAACCGCCGACCTAACTAAAGTCCCTGAATTAGTTCAGAGGATGTCACGGGGTGAGACATTAGCCCCCGCAACGCTTAAAAAGTTACAACGTGTCTATCCTCAGGCGGTAGGCGCTAAAGACAAAAAGGCTTTACTGGAGCAACTCAGGATAGACCTGGATGGAGCGCGGGGCGAACTGCATACAGCAAGGTTTAATTACAATCTCGCTAAACAGACCGCTCAAAACACAATGGGTTATAAATCAATCGGTATGCCATTCGCCTCCGGCAGACTCTTCCCTGAATCTGTAGCTAATGAAATCAATAAAATCGCCGCTGACAAAGCGCCGGGGTTAATCACTAAAATCTCGGACGTAAATGCCCTCTCAAGGTTCTTAACAACCACGATGGACTTCGGTGCGGGGTTCATACAAGGTATACCTTTGCTAGCCAGGAATCCGGCGGCCTGGGCGAAAGCGCAAAAGGTTGGTTTCGAATCTTTTTTGAATCCGTCTTCACGGGCCACCTATTTCTTGAAGCCGGAGAATCAGTCCGTTCTTCAAAAGTTACTACCCGAAGGTTTAATGGTAGGCGGCTCGGAGTTTACCGAGATGGGCATCCTCCAGAATATGCCGAAGCTGGCGCAGCAAATTAGCCATAACCGGGAATTCGCCACAGCGTTCAATACCTTCGGCGACGTGGCGCGGATTGAATGGGCGAAGGCTCTCATGCCCATAGCCGAACGCGAAGGCTGGAAATTGAATGAACTCGCATCCTTCCTGAATAATGCGACTGGAGTGATGTCTTCTCGCGCCTTAGGCGTAGGTGCTTCTCAGAGAACGTTTGAATCCGCCGTGTTTTTGTTTGCCCCCAGATATTTTAGGGCTACGATGGCGCTATGGGCGGACATTTTCCGTGGCGGATTGCGGGGGGGCTTAGCCCGCAACGCTGTGTCCTCGATGCTAATGGGCGGTTTTACGATGTACTATGGGATAGCCAAAGCCCTCGGCCAGGAACCCAATCTCGACCCCTCGTCTTCTAAATTTATGACTGTCGAGATTAACGGTCAGCACGTCGGCCCCGGCTCGATGCAGATTGCCCTTATGAGGACAGTCGGGAATATGATAAAACAGGTCGAGGATAATCCCGCCGGGTTGATTGTCCCACTCGGAGGCCGTGACTCTACGGTGTCCTCGTTCTTCAGAAGCCGCGTTGCTCCGCTCACCGGCACAACATGGGATATTCTTGTCGGGAAAACCTATATCGGTGAACCTTTAGATGATGTCCAATCATGGTTGAAGAATGAAGTTGCCCATAAGACATTGCCGTTCTGGGCGCAGGAAGTAGCCAACGAACATCTCTTTGGTGAAGGCGAAGGCACCGTCGGCGGAGTTCCGTTTGAGTTACTCGGCGCCAGAGTTAATCCTTTAAGGAACTGGGAGAAACGCGACGATATGCGCGATTCCCTGTCTCTCAAAGAATACGGTATCTCATGGTACCCTAAAGATGGCGAGAAAGGCATAAATGCTCTTCAAAAGAAGGAACTCCAAAAGAAGTACCCCGACTTAGTAAAGATTGAGGAAGCGGTTGCCACCGAGAACGCGGCTAAAGGTGGCGTCAAGGAAAAAGCATGGTTGTCTTTCAAAGACGACCGGCAGCGTGCAAAATCTTCGTGGTTGTCTTCACTCCAAAAAGCACAGAACACCTATGACGCCGGTCAGATTTCCGGGTACAGATTCAAAGAGTTAATTCAGGATGCGGGTATTAAACTGCGTGGTGCTTACGAAGTTATAGAGTCCAACCCGAATTATGCTTCTGTAATGGAGTTTCTTTCCCAGGACATGACTTATGAGGAGATGCAAGGGACGCCGGTAGAGGACATCGCCTTCGACCAGTATGCTGCGGTCATGTTTTCTGATTCGCTTACTGATGCCACCGGCGGGTACAACTTTGAACTAGCCGACCAGTACCGGAACGACTTTATCAAAACGTGGGGGCAGGAAGTTTACAACTACGTCCAGCAGAGACTCCACTCCAGCGAAGTCCCCCCGATGATGCAGGAATACTATAAAGCTCAGGAGGTGTTGAAACCCTATTGGGAAATTACGTCCGTAGCCGATAGATATTTCGGCAAACGCGACAGTACTGTAAAACAGAGTTTCATTTCAAGACACCGGGCGGCTTTGCGCCGCCGCAATAGACAAATAGACCATTACATAAAATTATTTTACACAAGGGAGTAGAAAATGGAAGAGAATATTGTCGAGCAAGCCCAGGAAGCCGTAACGGTTACTGAGCAACCTAAGACATTTACTCAAGAAGAACTGGACGCTATCGTCGCTAACAAAATAGCAGAGGAAAAAGCTAAATCAGACGAGGCTTACAAGGGTCTTCAAAAAGTCATCACCAAAAAAGACCAGGAGATTCAATCTAAGAAATCCGATACTTCCAACCTGAAAATCCTCAACCTATTGGAAGAGCTGGCAGACGCCAAAAGCAATGACGACTTCGATGCCGTCAAGAAAATCGGCGACAAAATCAAGGCAACCAAAAGCGAATTCAACAGGAACCAGGCAGCGGAGCAGCTTCAGGCCCAGGGGTGGGAAATCCAGAACATGATTACTAGTGCCGGTCTGGATTCTACCGCGCCTGAGTTCGAGAAGATGCGGCAGTTTTACGCCGCCGGATTAGTTGACCTAGCCAAAACGGAAGCCAGAGAAACTATTGCCAGAAATACCAGGAAAGAGGAAGTAAAAGTGGAAGAAAAGAAACCTGAAGTTAAGGTAAAGAGTGAGGCCGAAATAGAGGCGGAAATCGAGGCCAGGATTCTCAAAAAGTACAATCTCACCAAACAAGATACCGGCACGCCGTCGGGTATGGGAGCAACGAGGGAAAAGGCCCACGCCGATTATGCGGCGGGGCGCATCACTCGCTCCCAATACGAGGCTGCTTTAAAATGAAGGAGTTTAACCTATGGCTATCCAAACAGCAACAAGTGGCAATCTTGAAACTATCTCTAATATCGTTCTAGCAAAAACCCGCTACACCGCAGAGTCGGCGGCTCCCTGCAAGAACCTCATCGAACACTTCACCCTCGGTTCCGGACAGAAGCAACTCACTATTCCGAAGTCTGGTTCTATCTCGTTTGACAATCTTACCGACGGTGTTGATATTGCCGATTCCAAAGACCTATCCATCTCGACTACCGACCTGACCACTGGCGAGGTCGGTGGAAAATTTATCATCACCGATAAACTGGCAAAGCAGTTTAACGAGGATGTGTTCTCTATGATCGGTCGTCTGGCCGGTGACGCCCAGGCTCGGAAGGTGGACAAGGACATCATCGCCCTGTTCGCTGCTCTTAACGGTGGAACTTCACTCGGTGCTTCGGGCAACCCGTTCGGTCTAACTCAGGCCTTCGGCGTCGCCGCCCATGCTCAGTCCAATATGTTCCCCAACCCCGTCTACATCGTCCAGCATCCTATTCCGCTGATGCAGCTTAATAAGTCCGGCGCCGCTGTCGGCGCGACCTATTACGCAGGCATCATCGGCGAGAATGAGGACTTGCTCCGCAGGTTCTTCGGTATCCAGATCAATGGTGTAAATATGTTCTGGGATGCCAATATCGTCGTAGACGGTTCAAGCGACGCGGTTGGCGCTATCTTCTCTAAGAACGCAATGGCCTTTTTAGAGTCGAAAGACTGGGGCGTTGAGCGCGAACGCGATGCCTCCCTGCGTGCATGGGAAGTCGTCTATGTCGCCGACTACGGTGTGTTCGAGATTGATGACACCTACGGCGCCCCAATGACCTATGCCGCGGCTGCTCTGGCGACTACAACCTAATAGGAGAATAATGTGGAACAATCCCTGGGAACTATGGGTTATTCGGTCGAAACCGATAAATGGACAGACAAAAGAGGCCGTAAGGTATCGCTTAAAATCATACCTCGCGCTCTCTTTATGTTACCGTCCGGTAAAGTCGTTGAACTTCTGAACGACCCATACAACCGGGGACGTTACATCGCAAGGGGCTTCAAGCCTATAGCAGAAATGCCGAAGAACAAAGCTCCCCTAGCCGACCCCGTTGAACCGCCAGCGGAACCCGTTGTCAAAAACGGCAAGGCCCTATCCCCAAAGCGCAAGGTAAAGCGCTCAAGGAAGCGCTCTAAGGAGTAAATATATGGGATTTCCTAATAGCATTCAACTAACCGAAGAAATGATCGTCTCTACCGCTGCCGCACAGAGGATGCCTCTTGGCACTCGCGGCTTCACCAACGACGGGCGGGTATTCCGCTATTCACAGGCTGGCGCAACGGCGCTGACCGCTAACAAACTGGTCATCTCGGCGGCTCAAGGCCCTGCGTCCACCTCCACCGATCAGGTAGCTTACGAGGCTTACGCTGTCGGTACCACCTACGTCAAACTGTCCCTGTCTACCGTCGCTCTTCCCGTCCTTGCGGCAGACTTCTTCAAGGATGGTTTCCTGGTCTGTAACTCTACCGATGTTGCTTACCAACAGGTAGTGCCGGTTCATGGTAATGAGGCACTCGTTTCCTCGACCGCCTTGAACCAGCAGACTGGTATCTGGCTGAAGCAACCCGGCCTCAAGAAACTCACCGCCACTGCTACGGGGATGTTCAAGCTGGTACAGAATCCATACAAGGGCGTCCTTGTTTCGTCTGACGGCAACGGCCCCGGTATGCCGATGGGTGTTACCCCGTGTGCTGTCGCTGCCTCCTACTTCTTCTGGGCGCAGACCTGGGGGCCGTGTCTAGCCCATGCGGGTGAAGGTATCCGCGCCTCCATCGACAAGCAGCCCGGCGCTCGTGTCGGCTGGTCTACCGGCTCTACGGGTGGCGTCTGCGCTCCTAAAGGCACAGCTACCGCCGCCGATAGCATCAACTTCGATACTGACTCCGGTTGGAGTCTGATGAACGAAGTCGGTGTCATCCTGACCTGCGCTCCGGCAGCCAACTTCTTCCACCTGATCGACCTTCGCCTGTCCCCGTAATTGAATAAAAGGCTTTGTCCGTTGTGCCGGAAAAAACAACGGACATTTTTTAAAGAGGAGTAATTGGTGAAGGATATTATAATTTTAGGGATGGGGCCGTCCCGCATCGAGTGTCCCTTTGATTGCGAAACCTGGGGCGTCAATAACGGCTACCGGCAGGTTATCCAGTTAAACGGCAGGTTAGATAAATTGTTTATCTGTCACAGGGGGCAGGAAAAAGACTGGGAAGATGACGATGTTTTCAACTGGGACGAACTCAATAACCTGAAAGCCGAAATCATCAGTTTATTCGATGTTAAGGAAATCAAAAAGAAAACCCGTATCCCATTCCGCACTCTTAAAAAGAAGTTCGACACTGAATATTATACCGACACTATCGTTTACATGGTGGCTTATGCGCTTCATAAAAACACCACTATCAGAAACGGTATCCTGAAATTAAAGGAACCAATGCGCCTGAGATTCTACGGCGTGGATATGCACACCCAGGATGAGTACAACACCGAACGGGCGGGTATAGAATACTTCATTGCTATTGCTAAGACCATCGGTGTCGAGGTCTGGATTCATCCAGACTCGGCTTTATGCAAGACAGACCACGGTGTACCCTACGGATTCTGGAAACTGAATAAGAAAAAAGTCGATCCCCTGAATGTCATGGAACTTCAGAAGACACCCGAAGGTGTCCGTAAATTGTGGAAGATGGATAAAATCTCGGCTAAAGAAATGGAGGTTATGTTAAAACACCTTGAAACTACGAGAACTGCGTAGGGAGGACTGGGAACTGCTCTTAGCGTGGCGAAACAATCCGATTTTGTACAAAGGCTTTTACAGTCAGGCTTTCTCCAACAGTCTAATCGAGTGGGAAGACCACGTTAAGTGGATCGAATCACGCGCTAACTGGAAACATTTTATCATCGAATACGAAGGCCGAAGAATCGGGTCGGTCACTATCGGCTGGCTTGATAGCTGGACTCCGGAGCTAGGATATTATGTTGGCGAGATTCCCTTGTGGGGCAAAGGGCTAGGCAAGCAAGCCGTTAGAATGGCGATGGACTGGCTCAAGGAACAGGGCTACAAGTACTGCCACACTACAGTCATCAAGGACAACGAACGCTCACTCGGTCTTCTAAAAGGACTTGGCTTCTGGATTCAGGGCGATGCCAGGGAAAACGAGGTCTGGCTTTGTGCGGTATTGTAGGCTATATCTCAGATAGGGACGTTGTACCCTTACTCCTGAAATCTCTTAGACTCCTGGAATATCGGGGGTATGACTCGTCGGGGATTGCTGTAGTGAACGGTTCTCTTAAAGTAGAGAAGTGCGTCGGGTCTATTGAGTCTGACCTACACGGGAATCTGGGAATCGGTCATACAAGGTGGGCGACACATGGTAAAGTCACTAAAGAAAACGCTCACCCCTTTGTGGATTGTAGTGGAACCATTGCTATCGTCCACAACGGCATCATCGAGAACTACGAAGAACTTAAAACGCACAAACACACCTCGGAAACAGATTCCGAAGTCATTGCCCACCTCATAGAAGATAGTGATTTTGGGCTTGAAGGTGCTGTCAGGGAGACAATTTCCAAGCTCAAGGGCAACTTCGCCATCCTTGCGGTTAAAGAGGGTGAGAACCGCATCGTCGCCGCCCGCAGGGGCAATCCCTTGTATGTCTCAGATGGTTGCGCATCCTCTGATAACATTCTAGGTGGACGGTTATTAGACGATAACGAGGTCGTCTCTATCTATCCGGCTGCGGTAAAGGATACCGCGATTATAGTAAGTCATACCATGCTTGAGGAGATTCTCGAACAGGGTGATAAAAAGAGGGAGCTACGGGAAGCCGCACTCGAAGTTTTAAGAGCGAGGGACATAACCTTTATAGGTTGCGGCAGCTCCAGGTACGCCGCCATCGTCGGCAGGTTCTACTTCTTGCGGATCGCGGGTGTCTCATGCGATGTTGTTCTGGCCTCAGAGCTACAGAACTTTGCGGAGAGCATTAACCGTCATTCACTTGTAATAGCCATCTCTCAGAGCGGTGAAACGGCTGATGTCATCGACGGAGTTCGGTTAGCGAGGGAACACAAAGCGAAGGTCATCTCCATCATTAACCGTCCCGATTCGCTCCTCTCCAGACTTTCTGACATCGTGATACCTATGAACTGCGGGCCGGAACTGGCGGTGGCGGCTACCAAGAGTTTCACTTCGACCCTGTGTATCCTGTATCATTTAGCCCACGAGATGGCCGGTAAGACGTGTAACATAGAACCTTTTATGTCGGATTGCAAGGAAGTCTTACAAGGCAACGACGTTTACTTAATCGCTAAAGGCATCAATTATCCGATAGCTTTAGAGGGCGCATTGAAGCTAAAGGAAATAGCCTATATCCACGCTGAAGCTTTGCCAGCAGGGGAACTAAAACACGGTTCCCTTGCTTTAATAGAACAAGGTACACCCATCATCGCCATTTGCCCGAAGGATGAGAACTTCGATGCTTGTATTAATAATCTGATGGAAGCGAAGACAAGAGGGGGGTACATCATCGGCATCTCGGACGTTAATCATAAGTGCTTCGACAAGTGGATACAGGTTCCTAACAGTTCCCCAATGGCCTGTGTCGTTCCCTTGCAGATGATGGCTTATTACACCGCGCTAGATAGGGGCATTGTTCCTGAGCGTCCCAGAAATCTCGCGAAATCGGTTACTGTTAAATGATTCTACTTATCGGTGGTACTGGCACTCTAGGTAAGGAAATCGCCCGTTTAACCAAGTGTAGGGTTTATTCAAGGAATGAATACTGGCAATGGCTCTGTAAGCAAGAACTCCCAGATAACGAATATGTTATCGGAGACGTGAGGGACTATGACGCCTTATCAAGAGCTGCCGAAGGATGCGAACGAATCATCAACTGCGCCGCCCTCAAACACATTGACCATTGCAATCAGAATCCCTCAGAGGCAATTAAAACTAATATCATCGGGGCGGAAAACATTCTTAGACTTCATCTACCGGCAACGCTTGTCTCGACGGATAAAGCGGTATCCCCTGAAGGCTTGTACGGGGCGACTAAACTCGTTGCCGAGCATCTATTCCTCTTACATCATCAGAGCGTGGTGCGCTTGCCCAATCTGTACGGTTCCTCTGGTTCTGTCATCGAACTGTGGCAAAGACAACATAAACTAGGTCAACCGCTTACCATTACCAATAAAGGGTGTTGCCGCTACTTCATCGACCCCGTAGAAGCCGCGCGGTTTGTCCTTCAGGCAAAGGAAGGTCTGAATATCCCTCCATGTCAGGAATACAATATCTGGGACTTATGTGAAAAACTTTATCCTAACGATGAAAAGCGGATTATCGGACTCAGACCGAACGAAAAACTGAGAGAGGAGTTGAAGCTATCCTAATATCAGAAATCGGCCAAAACTTCTGCGGCGACATTGACTTAGCCAAGAAGATGATTCTACTGTCAATGGACGCTGGCGCGGGATTGGTTAAGTTCCAGCTTTACGATTCTATGAAACTCTACGGTGAACCCGGACACAACGAACTATCATTTGAACAAGCGAAGGAACTATTCGACTTCGGGAAAGCCAATGGGATTGAGGTGTTCTTTTCTGTCTTCGATACAGAACGGGTTAAATGGTGCGAGAAGATAGGGGTCAAGCGATTCAAGATTGCCGCAAGGTGGAACCAGGATAAGGAATTAAGAAGTAGTGTTCTGGCCACGAGAAGGCCATTTTATATTTCAGTAGAGCCGGGGCAAACAATCAAACCATACGCTATGCAGCATATTCTAAGATGTGTCTCGAAATACCCCGCCGAATTAAAGGAACTTCATTTGAGTCGGTTTTACGGGTTCTCCGACCATACCATAGGACTCGACGCCGCCAAGATTGCCATTGCTTTAGGTATGAATCCAATAGAAAAACATTTCTGTATCGACCACCAGACCGGAGTAGACGCGCCGTGGTCGATGGATAAAGACGAACTCAAGGAGCTTGTAGATTGGGAAGCCAAAGTAAAACTGTCGCTGTAATCACCGCTCGATTCAATAGTTCCCGGTTCCCCGGTAAGGCTTTAGCCCTCTTGAATAACAAGGAACTCTTAAAGTATCTGGTCGAGACGGTGAAAGCCGCTGGATTACCCTGCGTCATAGCGACAACTGACACATCGCCTAAAATCATAGAGTTCTGCGTTAGGAACCATATCCTGTGTTCCGTCTCTAATAACGAGGACGATCTTCTAGGCAGAGTCTACTACGCTTCTCTAGGTTACGAGACAGTCATTAGACTGTGGGGCGATGCGCCGTTCGTCTCGCCACAGGTCATTGAGGAAGCCATTTCGGGATACCACGAAACCAATTCAGAATACTTCACCTTTAAGAATCTGGATACTGGTGAGTGTGTTGCCGTTACTTCAAGGAACCTTCTAGGTAAACTCCACCGTTCGATAGACGAAGCCGAAGACAGGGAATGGATACATACCTACATGAGCAATCTCCCCGGCTCGATAACGCGCATGAGGGCTTGTGGCGGACAGAGAATGTTAATCGACACTCCTGAAGACCTGAATAAGATAAGGGAGCAAGCGTGGGTATCTCTGCTGTAGAGTGGGACGAACTTAACAGGAAATCAGAGCAAGGGACAATCTTCTCCTCGACCAAATGGCTTGACTTATTCGGTGGCTACGAACTCAAAGGGGTTTACAAAAAGGACAATCTAATCGGCGGTATTGCCGACTTCGGTGAGGCCAAACCCTTAACCCCGTTCCAAAGCGTCCTTACCCTTAAGAATCCCCAGCAGGTCATGGAGGCACTGGATGTCAAGTATGTGGTCAATCACTACACCCTACCAGATATCAGACCTTTCCTGTGGAAAGGATATAAACCACTTGTTCGATACACGTATATCGTTCGACCTGAATGGGGACTACTTGATAAAGACACCCGTAACCTTGTGCGGAAGTACGACCTCCCCATCGGTTCGGACTTCGGGTATCTGGACGCTCTTTACAGTCTTACCTTTGAACGTAAAGGACTTCAAAGACCAATCGACTCGGCTTTCCTGAAGAAAGTCTGCGACATGGGAACAATCTACACCTGCGACGGCGCGGCAGTGGTTATCATTCGAGACGAAAAGAGATCGTACTATATCATAGGGGCAAGCGACGGCACAGGGACTTCAAGTTATCTTTTATGGAACGCGATTAAAGATGAAAGAGAGGGGGATTTAGTTGGTTGCAATAACCGAGACATTGCCAATTTCAAGAAGTCTTTCGGGGGAGAACTCAAAGTATACTGCGGGGCTTATTGGACTGGGTAGAATCGGCGCGGAGTTCCTGGATTCCCATCTAAACGCCTACCTTAATAATCCGAGGATCAAACTGGACGCGCTATGCGACCTGGACCAGCGTAAAATCTCCGTGGTTAAAAGAATAGGTTATTTTAGCGACGACGGATTAACATTTGTTCAACGCTGGCCCGTAGACATCCTTTCAATCTGTACTCCGCCTTCAACCCACAGGGCTTTAGTGGTAGCGTCTGCGCCTTATGTCAAAGCAATCTGGTTAGAAAAACCCATCGCTGAGACACTGGAAGACGCCGATGAGATTATTAGAGTCTGCAGGCATTACAACGTTCTACTACAGGTCAATCATCAGCGCCGCGCCACTAAGCCCAAGTTTACTTTTTCAAGAGGCTGGCTTAATACAGGGACTCACGCGGTCGATCTTCTAAGACAATACTTCGGGGAAGTCCACGCCGCGTTCAAGGACTGTATCATATTTAAGAGCGGTCAGATTGTGGATATAGAATACATTGATTCCCAAGAGCCGATGTTCCGCCTTGAAGTTGAACACTCGCAAGAAATGATGTTGCCCAAGATGCTTGAAGATATTATCTGGGCTTTGGATACTGGGACACCACTTTATTCCCCAGGCGAGGAAGCACGCGAAACTCTACGTGTAGTTTTGGAGATGGAAAGGGACTATGAAACACCCGATAATTGAAGATGCCGACATCCACGAAGTAAACGAGGTTCTCAGGAGTGGGAACCTATCAGGATTCCGAGGTTGTCCTACGGGTCAGGACGGCGGGCCTAGAGTACAATCACTAGAAGCCGCTTTCAGGGACTATTTCAAGGTCAAGTGGGCGGTATCATTCAACTCAGCTACAGCAGCCCTCCACGCCGCTTGTACAGCCTGTGACGTGGAGGTTGCGGCCTGCACACCGTTTACTTTCGTGGCTTCGGCTTCGTGTGTTCTTCAGGCGCAAGGTGAAGTAGAGTGGTGCGACATCGACCCCGACACATTCTGTATGAACACAGAGACGAGAGTTCATAACTCGCCTCATATGTACGACAACCACAACGTCATTATCCCGGTTCATTTAATGGGGCATCCTGCCGAGATGGATTCAATAAAAGCCTTTGCCAACAAACACGGGATGCTAGTCATTGAGGATTGCGCCCAAGCTATAGGCGCAGAATACCACGGTAGGAAAGTCGGAACTATAGGGGACTGTGGGATATTCTCTTTCAATCAATCGAAGACGGTATCAACGGGCGAAGGCGGGATGCTGATTACCAATAACGACTGGATTGCCCGTGTAGCTCGTGCCGTAAGGAACCACGGTGAGGTCTCTGACCCTGAATTAAAAATCGTCGGTTATAACTACCGAATGACCGAGTACACCGCTTCTTTAGCTCTCTCTCAGTTCAAACGGTTAGACGTGATGAACGACCACCGTATTCAATTAACATCTTACATGAGCAGGCATTTAGACGGGATAGAGGGTGTCACTCCCCCCATTGTGCAAACTGGATGCAAAGCAGTTTTTTATACGTATGCTATTAAACTCGACCCTGATAAATATAATAAAACTGAGGTTTTACAAAAATTAAAGGACGTTGGTGTTTATTTTGGCCCATATGTTAGACCACTTTATCACCTTCCTGTGTTTGGGATAAATGAACCAATTTGTCCCGTGGCTGAAAGAATGTGGGAGAAAGAATTAATCGTTACGGATATATTTCGCCCCCCAGCGACCCTTAGCGATTGCGATAATTGGTTGGAGGTTATGAAACGATGCCTGTTAAGAAACTAAATGTGGACGGTCAGGAAGTCTTGATTGCTTGTACTGTTGATGAAGCAAAAGACAAATCCTACATGGATTACCTGGCCGAAGGCACGATTTATAAAACACGGGAACAAGCCCGCAATAAACCAGAGAAACCCAGGCGGACTTATTCCAAAGAACACGTTGGTGGGGCTTTGAAAGAGTTTAACGACTGGAAGAAACGCTCCGAAAACGGCTTCAAAAGGAAGTATTTTTAAATGCGTGAGTTAATAATTCTGGCAATGGGGCCGTCTCGTGCTGAATGTCCCTTCGACGCCGAAGTCTGGTCGGTTAATACCGGGTATTATCAAATTGCCAGATTAAAAGGCCATATTAATAAAATCTTCCTGGCTCATGGACAAGTGACTAAGGTGGTTAATGGGCAGAAATTATTAACCTTCTGGTGGGATGACTTCAATCAGTTGGCCGACGCCGGTATAGAAATCATCAATATCCATAAAGTCCCGGAACTCAAATCTAAATTATACCCTCTTCAGCGCATTTCCGAAAAGTTTGGGTGTGATTATTTTTCCAATACGCTGTGTTACATGATCGCCTATGCTCTCGACCAGTCAACCTATAAAAGAAAGGGCAAGGTCGTCCTGAAGTACCCTTTCAAACTTCGTTTATACGGTTGCGACATGAGGGATACAGGTGAATATGCGCTGGAAAAAGGAGGTATTGAGTACTGGATAGGTTACGCGCGTGGTCTGGGTGTAATCGTCGAAAATACAGAGTTTTCGGTGTTGTGCAAGACCGTTACCTACGCGCCCTACGGGACTAAGGATTTTGATCACACCAAATTCGCCGAAGGCGGCTCGGTAATAATCGGATGGGACGGTGCAGTTTATGGTCAGAGACAATGCGCGAACATCGGAACAAGTTGTGGTTCGCCTCCGGAGGGCTGGCTCCTTCCTGGGGATAAAGTTCCAGAGAACACGCCTCCACAGGTCAAATCAAGTGAAGGGTTTTTGGTTAATCTTGGATAAATTAAGAGGTAAAATATGAAAGAAAACATGAATCTATCAGGCAATGTCGTCGCCCGTCTTATCAAAGGAGACTGGAAGGACGGCAAATGGGTTCCGTTGGGAATCGAGTTGGAGTTTGTGGGTAAGAATATCGTCACCGACGGCGGCGATACGTTTTATGCCACCAAAGCAACAACAAAGACCGTCCCCAAGAACTTCGCCTCGGCTACCGCCGGTGTCCGGTTAGGTTATGGCACTACAGGTGGTGGTGATAAGGGTGATACCGACGTAAATACCAAGTGTACCGCCGCGGGTGTCGGCTACTACAACCGGCTGAGTTCCACCTCCACCTACCCCTATCCTCAGACCAATGATACCGAGGCCTCCAACTCAGGGGCGACGACAGACTGCGTAACCTGGTACTACTACTGGTATGCCTCTCAGGGATCGGCCACCAAAATCAACGAGGGTGCTATCGTAGACTCCGCTACCAATCCCACGGCGGCCTTGTGCCATTGGGACTTCGGCACTACATTCGACAAAACAACCTCGGACACACTGGAACTGTTCATAAACCACACACTATTGGGCGTGTAAATGCTAGAACGCATTTCTGACGCCCTCTACAGGCTAACGACAGGCCGAGACGCTATCGAACTAGGCGATGGCCTCGGCCTGTTAAAAGGCAGACTAAAATACCTTCGCAACCGAGGCTCATGGTTTGAGCTTAAACTTGCAGGTATTCCTACCGGCTTGCCTTCTATCGACCTACAGGCTCGGACTATCCGCATACCCTACGGAGCACAGTCGGTAGAGTTCTCAGCCCATGACCCTGATGACGACGCTCCTGATGGCAGGGCGGAGATGAACGTTATCCTCAACTCCAAGCCAACACCTGACGTTAATGGGGAGTATTGGCAAGCCCTTGACTTCAATACCAGCGGCCTCACGATGGAGCGGGTACTGGGGCTGGATGAGGAATATTCTCAAGAGAAGTGCTACGAGGACTGGTATGCTGACCTCTACGACAACCATGCGGGAAACTCACTCTACGGGCATGATAACGGAACTGGTATATTCGTCAGGACGCCCACAGAGATTAAGACGCCCGATGGCCTGATTGTTCTAAGGACACGGCCGGAGCATGAAGTTCACTCCATCCGTGGTCAGGCTATTGAGACCAACAAAGACACTCACTTCATGGGCAAGAACAAGAACAATGGCGGGGACATCAACTGGGTGTCTATCAGCCGAGACCATCTTGATATACCGAGAAGGGAACTGGTTGATGCGAGAGGTAACAGGGCCAGGATTGAGGATATTAAGCTAGAGAACGGGCAACTCAAGTTCAAGCTGCCCAAAGCGTTTATTGAGAAGGGTTCAACTAAATATCCAATTCAGCACTCTACCGGTGTTGACCCTGCCTATACTCAGAAGATGGCCTCATGGCAAAGCACAGCATGGGGCGGGTCTGATGGAGTATGGGGAGATTATGATACTTCGACAGTAGCAGGGGCGGATAATGTAGTGCTGTCTATTGTTCTGTCCAATGGGGAGACAGGTGTTGAAAATACTTTAGGTGTCAGGGCTAACGGGAGTGCGCTTGGTAGAACTGTAACCCTTCACGAAGCTGAGGGCGGTGGTCAGACCCATTGCAGAATGTTCGTCCAGTCTGACGCTAACGGAATTATCGAGTGTTATCACTCTGACGTTTCCGATGCTGACTATTTCTACCTGTCTGGATACTGGACAAATGTAACATTTACTGAAACATCTACGATGGAAGTTGCTGATAGTGCCGGGGGTTGGGTTGACGAAACTCTAAACGCGGGCGCGAGTTTAGTTCATCATATTGTTCTTTTGAATGGTCAAGGTGATACCGCGAACACAATGGGTTGTAGGGCAAATGGTTCTTCTCTTGAGCGAAAGATAGTAGTCCACGAACCTGAAGCGGGCGGTTATTCTTGCTTAGATATGTTTGTTAAGGCCGACGCTTCTAGTCTCATAGAAGTTTACACAACATATATCACTTCAGGATTTACTCAGCATATAGATTTTGGCTACTTCGACTCCGCAATGGACTTCGTGGAGAAGTGGCAGGATATAGGCGAATCTGTATCTCTTTATTGGCAGTCGTTAGATATTTCTGCCTTCCTAGACCAAGATGGTCGAATGGTGGATATGCTTCTGACTCATGGTGACGCTGCAGTACCAGGTTTCACAATGGGCGTTAGGGACGGCGACGACACTACCACTAACAGATATTTGGTGGAACATGAGGCCGAAGGTGTAGGAGGAGACAATACCGAGTTCACCGGCTTCAGCATGAACGTCAAGTCCAATGCCACAGGCATCATCAAATATTATGTATCAGAGCATGCGTACTCAGGTTTCTATCTCACCGGCTACTTCAAACCATCGGCGACTGGTGCTCAATCCTGGATTAAATTCTCCAATGAAACAGTTAATCTTCAAGAAGCCCTCCAACGGGCGCGGACTTCCTATAAGCATATCGCCGAAACTGAACAGACAACTGAAACGATCCGGCACCGGAAAAGTTTTACCAAGATTGTTGCCGAGACCATTGAACTAGCCGAAGCTGTTGTCAAGAACATATTCACCGGAGCGGCGCTGGCTTATATTGTCAACGAAACTATCCAGATAGTTCATTCGATCCAGAAGGCGTTAAAGTTTCGCAAGGAAAGCAACGAAACCGTACAGATTACGGAAACTGCACCGAAAGCCCGCAACCTCTTACAGACTATTTCAGAGACCCTTCAATTCTCCGAAGGGTTGCAGAAAGCCCGCCGGTTCATTCAGGTTATCTCAGACTCCCTCCAATTAACCGAGAGCCGGACATATGCACTGGTTGCCGCCGTCATCGGGGAAATTATTAAAGTCATCAACGAGACTATTCAGGCGATTGAATCTGATCTAAAATCTCTGGGGTTTATCAAGTCCTCGAGCGAGACGCTTCAAATCGCCCACTCAATTCAAAAGGCTTTGGGGCTTACGAAGACTTCGGATGAAACTGTTCAATTCTCTGAGTCCTTACAGAAAGCCCGCGGGTTAAGGAATTTCTCTAATGAGTTCGTAGAGGTCACAGAGTCCGCCCAGCCCAGAAGGGGCTTAATCAGGAACATCGCTGATACCATCCAGTCATCCGAGACTTATCAAAAGGCACAGAGATTACTTCATACCATCGGGGAGACCATCCAGACTCCGGAGTCCTACCAGATGGTGCGGAACTTCGTGCATCAGATCAACGAGACTATCCAGATAGCCGAAACCGCGTTGAGGGGTGTTATCAGTGGGGCTATCATTAAAATCGTCAATGAGACGCTTCAAATCGCTCATGCGATTCAAAAGGCAATGGGTTTCCGTAGAGTCCAGAACGAAACTGTTTATATTGACGAACCCGAAGTGGCGTTTCAACCCTCAGGTTTTCAAGGCTTCCAAATCGCCAAGGGTGTTGTATGGGTCAGGGGCCGCCTCCAGACGATTAACGAAACCCTGCAAATCTCCGAGTCCTTATCTCGTATCAGACATATATTGCAAATCGTTGCGGAAACCATCCAGACAAGCGAAATCGTATTATGGGGCAGACGCCGTTTACAAGTTATCGCCGAGACAATACAAATAGACGAGGCTTACCACAAAGTCCGCAATCTCCTTTACCATATAGCCGAGTCTATCCAGATAGAAGAGTTTGTACAACGGATACGCGGGAGGCTCTTTTATATAGCCGAGAACGTTCAAATCGACGAAACGATTAGCCGTCTGCGTGGCCGGTTGCAGATTATCGCCGAGAACCTCGACCTCGCCGAAGGGGTGCGAAGAATACGGGGTTTGTTCTACCGTGTAAATGAAACCATCCAATCATCTGAGACTTACCAAAAAGCGCGGAGATTACTTCACCGGATAGCGGAGACCGTTCAAGTCTCTGAATTCCCCTGGTATGCCGTTGGAATAACAAGGTGGATTCGTCTGACCCTCTGGCCGCGTATTAAAGCTTTCATTCTGGGACAGAAAATAGTCCAGCTTAATCTACCCGCCAGACCTATTATTTTCAACCTGGAAAGGCGGCCCACCTCATTACATACCAATCCCCGGAGTATCAACCTCACCCCAGGCAGGAGAGATTAGAATGATCAAACACGCTTTCACAAACCTGCAACCGGACGGCGGAGACGCCTCTGTCACCCGCCCTTCGGATTGGAACGCCGCTCATGTCATAGACGACGATGAGGCTACAACCGGCTTCGCGGACTGGACTTCCGGCGCTGACGCGGATACTTATACTATTACGGGTGGTAATTTTCAAATTGACCGTGCCGGTTACGGCTATGTTAAATCTGTCAGGGTTGACTGGGTGGCAGGGCAGCAGACCTCCGCCCTGACCGCATGGGCGACGACTTGGGTATACATCGATTCTTCGGGTTTAATCGGCAGCACTACGTCAGGGGCAACCGCCTTCGACCATAATCGAATTGTCTTGTTTGAAGTCTGGACAGACGGCACTAATTACATCGTTGTCAAAGAGAACCATGTCTATGATTTCCAGCCCAGGATTTCCGGTTATCTCCACATGAATCTCAACACCATCATCCGGGGTACCGGGGCGACAATTGCTCCGGTAGCTTCAGGGGACGGCAGCGACCCGACTCATAGGCAGGTCAAAGTCACCGGCGCGGATACAATGGACGATCATGGGTTGTCCACGACTGTTCCCGACTCCGCAGGCGCAGGGATTACTCTTAACAACATGTATATCAACGCGGCGGGGAAATACGCCCTGTATTCACAGTCTACCCAACTCCCGATGTACTATAACGCCGGTGGGACACCAACTATATTAAACGGGGTCAACGAGGTTTTCTGTGCCTACCCGATTTATGTTTCCAAAGACGACATCGAATCTTCCATCCCAATCTATTTCTCAATTATGGATAGTAACGCCGAAGATAATCTGGCGGCAGTCATCAATAATATCTATTCGGGCAGCTACCAGTACGCCACGGGTGAACTTAATTCTTTAGAGTTATGCCAACTGGGTTTTATCATCATGGAATACACCGCCGCGGGCGGCAGGATCGCGGATACTATCGTCGCAAAGTCATCTCTGTTGCAAGCCCTGGTTAAAGGCGTGGTGCCTATCTTCTCCCTGACAGACCACGACCATATTTCCGCCGGGTTGTCTATCACTTATGACGCGCTCGATATGTCGGCTTTACCAGCAGCTAATCCCAATAGCGCCGGGAAGCTTTATTATATCCCGGCTACCGGGGTTGTCATGCGAAGCACAGGATAAGGAGGAATTATGATACTAGAAGTCGCTGAAGGTATTCAATATCAAACATCGGACGAACAGATAGCTTATTCAATCACGACTACTAACTGGGCATCGACTCCGGGTTCTCCAGCTGCTGTGGCTTACGATGAGGTGGATAACTCAGTCGTCACTTCGACTGTTTTCCCAGTCAACAGCCCTTCAGTCAATGGAGATGTAATCACACTGTCTCTTCTGAGGGCGTTAACCAAACGCCATACTTACAGGATAGAAGTCCAATTCACGTCCGGGGGGAATACCTGGGAATGTTACTTCAGGGTAAGTTGCCCGATTTAGGAGAATGATATGACCACCACCGCACTTGCGCTCGATGCTAAATTATGCAGAATAATGGGCGACTGGATACAGGCTACCTGCACCACCGCCATCGCCGCCACTAACGTTATTGTCTCGACAACCCTAAGGAATTACGACCATAACCGGGACGGCTTTTTCAATAACTTCTGGGTCTATATCGAAGACAAAGCCAACACTGGAGTCTATCGCCAAGTCTCGGATTACGTCTCGGCTACCGGGACATTAACCGTTTTCGGTGCTGCCCTGTCAACCGATGCGGCGAACCTGGCGACTTTCCGTTTAACAAGGACAAACTGGGACGACCGGCTTGACTCTCTTAACACCGCCATAGGCGAAGTCTATCCGGCTTTACACGAACGGCTGGACACCAGAGAGCTTATAACAGGGAATTGGCTGCCTAACGCCCACTTCGAGGACTGGACTTTAACCACTGTGCCCGACAAATATACATTGGTTACTTCTGCCGCTGTGCAGACAACTACCGCCGGACTTCACAGGGGGGGTGTATCAAGCGTCAAGGTCACAGCTTCTGCTGGCAACGGTGGAATATATGTCCACTCCCAAGATTATCCGGCTCTGCTGGACTTGGGGGGTTCGACCGTTGATTTCAAAGTCTGGGCCTATCCCGAAGAAGCTAACGATGCCTTTATTCAGATAGTGACCGAGGACTCAGACGGGACAACCCAGACTCTCACTTCAACAACTCTGTGTAGTGCGGGCAAGTGGACGCAACTCTCGCTCCTTTCACAAACTCTTAATGACAATCTACGGACGGTTTATTTCAAGTTCGGCGTGACGACCAATGCGAAATATGTTTACTTCGACGACGCAAGAGTTATCTCGTCTTTGAAACCCCAGGGGTACCTGCTTCCCCTGGACTTCAAGAAAGTTTGCCGGGTCGAACGGCAAGTATCGAGAGGTTATTCTACCGACCCATGCGACGACATCTCCGAACACTTTACCTTTGATTATCTCTACGGCTGGACAGTTTCAGACGACGGTACGGACAAATACCTGAGATTCTCCGACTCTGTCTACAGCAAGTTCCGCCTCCGCCTGGTCGGGGTCAAACCGTTTGATACTTTAAGTTCCGGGGCTTCAACCATTCCCAACGACAGCGAAGAGGTTAATCTTCTTGTAACATTAGCGGCGGCCATTCAATACGAGAAGTTAGCTGGTGCTCCCATTGGAGATTCAGTAGAGAAATACGAACGCGAGGCCGCTAAATTCCGCAATAAATACTACGAATTGTTACCGAGACTGGGAATGGCGATTCCTTCCGGGACTATGAAATACAGGAGTCTGGCATGAAAGGTGGAATGTCCTACGATATTTCCCTGGTAAGAACCGACGGCACAACCGAAATCGGCCTCATGCTGGCTAAAGACAAGAACGGGGTCAAGCGGTACGAACGTTACGACGACCCCACTCTGGCGATGCAGTACTTCACCGAACGGGCGGACTATGCCTTCCTGCCTCCCGAAAAGGAACTGGCTTTCATCGGGGACAATCAAGAAGCGGGATTCGGGCTGGAATTCGCCGACAGGACAGGCACGTCAGATAAGAGATATTATTCCTCAGTAGGCGCGGACTGTAGATTCAAAAACATGGCGATAGCGGGGCCAAAAAGCTACTCGATCGCCCTACCGGCAACGGCTTATGCGCCTTTAACTTTAACAGACGGGAATCTGGAAATATGGAGTGACGCCACCACTCTGACCAACTGGACAAAGAATCTGGCAGGCGGGGCTTTAAACCGTGAATCATCCGTTGTGTTGCAAGGGACTTACTCGGCTAAAATTACAACCGCCGGTGCCACTTCTGAAATCTATCAGGACATGGCAACATGGTCAACCACTTTCAGAAACAAACTGGTGGGTGTTTGTGGTTGGGTTCGTGCGGTTGCTGTAGGCACCAACCCGCCGTCAATTTTAATAGACGACGGCATAGGGACGACCACCGCCACACCCTATCCCATCGCCGGTAACGACACCTGGTATTACATATCTGCCACCCGCACATTGGATGCGGCTGCCACCAGGTTGAGGATTATCCTAAGAAACGTGCGTTCATCGGGTGATGCCGCTGTTTATTTTGACGCAGTAACAGCCTTTACTCCTTCTCTGACATCACCTACTTGCATACAAGAATTCAATGATGAACTTTATTTCGCCTTCGGTTCCGCTATTTATAAATTGAATGGCTCCGGAAGCGGATTCACTTCAGTCGCAGATGCCTCAGCCACGATTACGGATATGGAACCGTTCGTTGATGATCGGCTTTATATCGGTTGCGGCGAAGCTCCGTACTGTTACATCGATACGTTAGGGACATTAACCAGAACAACCCTGATGACAGCTTTAGACGACCAATCGGCGCGGTATTTCAGGAACTTGGGCGGCACGATGTATAAGGCCGCCTTGCCTAACAGACTCAAAAGAACAACCAATCCTGCCAACGGCGGTACAGCCTGGTCGGCTTTAATGACGGTGGGGGATACAACTAAGGATATTACCTCTTTGGAGACCGACCTTGTTTCAGGGGCGTATGTCATTTACATCGGTAAGGAAGACACCGCCTGGTACTTAGACACATCGGATAATGATTTATTGCTAATCAAGGACATAGTCTCTATCAAGACATCGACCCAATGCAAAAATATGCTGGCGTGGCACAATAACTTATACGTCCCCGCTGGCACTAACTCTTTAGTCGAATATGATTCGGGTCTGGTGACATTCCTCTCTCCGTCAACCTTCGCTACTAATCTGGCGACGTTCTCCGGCTCGATTCAAGCTCTGGCGGCAGACGAAGAGTATTTGTTTGCCTGCGTGGACAACGACACAAAGATTGAGATTATGGCTGGGCAGTACCGGGAAGTATCCAATCAAACAGTGTGGGCATGGCATCCGATTCAGGAAATCACTTTATCCGGGGCAGAGTTCGCCTATGTTTCAAACATCTATAAGAAAAGACTATGGATCACCTCAACCTCTTCGTCTGACTCTGTTTACTATATTCCCCTGACCACGAAATACGGAGACATCACCTCGGACACCGATTACGCTTTCCTGACCGGGGGCTATTTCGTCACCCCGTGGCTGCATAATAACCTGAAGGCCGACTCCAAAGCCTACCATAAACTAACTCTAACGACTCAGGGATGTGACGCCAACAACTATATCAAGGTGGAATACCAGACTTATTTCACTTCGCTAACGGGTACATGGACGAATATCGGCAACTACACCGTGTCCCCGGTGTCCACGAAATACCTGACTTCATCGGCGGTCGGCACGATGATACGCTTCCGGTTTACCATTGTGACTAACGCTACAACGACGACTCCGAAGTTGATTAACTACGACTGCCGGGGAGTGTGGAGACCTAACAAGAGGAAAATCATTACCTGTGTCATCGAAGTCGGCGACGAGGTGCTTTCCAAAAACGGGACAAAGGGCGAGAGCGAACGGTCGATTCGTGAAGTCGTCGAGGAAGCCACCAATAAGGTCTGGCCGAACACTATGTATGATATAGACAGCACTTCCAAGAACGTCTCATTACTGTATTCCAAGAAGCACACCGTCGACCTGACCGCCGGGAAGAACCCCCATTACTTCTATGACCTGATGTTTGAAGAGGTTGTTCTGTGATAACCAAATGGGACATTCTAAGGGTGGGGGGGTGTAATCGAAGCGGAAAAATTAAACCATCCTGGGCGTCGAATCTAATACGCAAACGAAAACTAGGAGAGCGCCAAATCATTAGAATCGAAAATAAGGCTAATCAAATCGGATTGGGAGACAAACAGAAATACATCCTGGGTGAAGCCTTTCGCCGTACACTGCTCACTAGTGAGGGATATAGGGAGGAAAAGAACCAAAAAGAATCCCAAGTCTTGACTATCGAGGAACTCCGTGAACGCCACCCTGAAAGAGGGCAACAAAAATAGAAGGAGAATTATCATGCCAAGAAAACTTCCGGGAATGAAACCATACCCCAAACCAGCTGTCAAAAAGAAGGCGACAAAAGAGCAAATCAGCACCCGTATGAAAAGTCTAAGGGATAAAATGGGCAAAAGGGTTAAATAGAAAGTAATGTGCCCATGCCCGCTTTGTATTCCTTTTTATCTTATCATCCTGAAGTGGTTTTATGACGAATACCGCAAGGGACATTCCGTATTTATAAGGATAGAGCTATGAAAAAATTTATCGCCAAAGCCTATAAGTGGGTATGGTATTTTCTGCTTCAACGGCGTGAGCCTTTTACTTTTCAATTCTGCCGCATGGAAGAGAATCTACCTTACCCTTTCTGGTTTACCTTCCTTCTGGCCGGAGGGATTGGCTGGCATTGGATTCTAACCGGCGATTGGTTCCATAAGTTAGTAGGTGGTTTCGGCTTGTTGTTCGCTTCATGGTTTATCCCTCATATCATCGACTCCATCCAGGAACACGGCTGGACGCCTAACCCATAATGGTGAAAGTTATTTTGTCCGACCTGTCTCACGTTCCCTGTGGCGGTGGTTATGGTGACGGCTACTGTGTATATGTGGACTCTAACCGTACTAAGGAAGAGCAAGACGTAATCTTACTTCATGAGGTAGTAGAGAACTTCGTGCGCGACCCGCTTGCCACAAAGGTTAATCACAAGGTCATAAGATTATGCCATCCTCAGTTAGACTGTCTAGCCGTAGAAATACTGGACGCCCAGCGCCAGTTAGAAAGGTTGCGCCATGCCCACAAAACCTAAAGGCTTTTACACGATGGAACAACGGGATACTATGGACACGGAGATGTACGATAAACTAGAGGAAATACACATCGGACAGCAGATACTCATTACAAGAGTAAACGCCCTACACGAGAGTATGGTTAAGGTTGAGAGTTGCACCACAACTTTAACAACTGCTATGTCACGGACTCAATGCGATCTTGTAAAGACCGAAGCTAAAGCAGACACAGCTAAAAAGGAGGGGGAAAAGCAACGTAAATATTTAGACGGGATTGTGGTTGGCGGTGTGGTAGCCCTCATCGGGCTTGTGACCGCTTTAATAGTATAGGAGGCATTATTGGAAGTTATCCGTTACGATTTCGACCTCAAGTGTCATAGGTCAACGGAGTACCATCTTCACGGTCTAGGGGATTTACATTCAGGAACAGTCCATTGTTGCGAGGAACATTTCAAAGCGAAGGTCAAAAAGATTCAAGAGGATAAATACGCCCGCTGGATAGGTATGGGCGACCTGGGGGAATACATCGCACCTAAAGACAAGCGGTGGGATGCAGACGTTATCGCTCCGTGGGTTGACAAGGGGGACATCGGATACAGTCTGGAACAACGCATCGAAAAGCTATTAAGCCCCATTAAGACCCAGTGTATCGGATTGCTAAAAGGAAACCATGAAATAACTTATGCCCAGCATAACGACGGCAAGGTGCATGAACACGTCTGCGACAGATTGGGAGTTCAGAACTTACAATACTCAGCCTTTATAGATTTAGCGTTCGCCCGTGGCAGTAATCGCTACGTCTATCGCGTAGTAGCCACGCATGGTTCTGGCGGCGCGATCACCGACAGCGCAAAGTTAATTAGGCTTGAAAGATGGATGAACTCCTTTGACGCTCGAATATTCCTCCATGCTCATACACACGCTAATATTAATGCTTCCGTACCTACACTGGCAGTCAACGACGCGGGGCGTATTGTATCCAGAGATAAGATAGGCGCAATGACCGGATGTTGGTTTAGCACCTACACTCAGGACGTACCACCTAGTTACGGCGAGCAAAAGACCTTCCCGCCTAGCGCCATTGGCAGCCCAGTATTTACTATCGTGCCCGACCATGACTTCGTGAGTGTCCAGTCGTGATAGACCCCGGCTGGTTAGGCTTTGTGGTTCTTCTGACCGCGCCTCTATTCCAACTCCGTAAACTCTTAAAGACAGGTACCGGACGGGACGTGGCGATTGGGACTTATCTAGCTGTCGAACTGGGCGTCATCTGCTACTTTATCCATGCCTTAATTATTAACGATCTGATTTTCACCATCAGCAACGGAGTGTCTATTTTAATGAACGGAGTTATTTTAGTGTTACTTGTTAAAGGAAAACAATGAATGAATGTGGCGACCAGGAGTTCTGTGAAGTATTCGACTGCGATAAGAAGCTACGCTGTCACTGGCACAGGCTGAATGATAAGTGTGTTCACTACGGTAAGGCGAGGTGTCCCCAGTTGACAGGGCAAGCGTGTGATGTAAATAAGATGAAGCGACTAAGATCGCAAGCTTTAGACCTTAACGAGGCGTGGCATTAGGATTTGTAGGTTCTCATAGGTTCTTCTTTCCTGCGCCTTATCATCTTATAGGCTAGGAAAACACCCCCGATTGCACCAAGAGGGAACATAATGGTTTCTACGGCTTGCTCGTGGAACTTATTAAACCAAAGGGTAGCCTGTTCCACTCCTAAAAACCATGTGCCTAGAATAACTATAGCCATAGTTACAGTTGAAGCCCACATGATAGCAAGGCATAACAGATCAAATAAGTTTAGTTTCATTCGACCTCTATCTTTAGTGGAATCTCGACGCTCAACCCGCCTTTATCAAGGTGAGCGTTGGGGAATTGGATAGCCACAATATCGCCGTCTTCGAGGAACTTTACACTTGTCTCATAAGTATAAAAGCCACCAAAATCTAAACGGAAAGTGACATCTTTCATTAAACCGGTCAGTTTGGCAATATGCTTCATTAGCCCCCAAAGTTCATATATTGAAAACTCACCATCAAGGGTTAGTGTGTCGTTCTTGCCTCCGCCCCATGATACGTATGGGTTCCCCTTAAATGGGACTGTTTTAATCCAACTAACAAATCTTTTACGCTGGTTGACTTTGCTCATTCTATCCCTCCTTACTCATCTAAAGCATCTTTTAACGGGCAATCGGGCAGTATGTCATTTGGTTCAATAATATCGGGGCAACTATCCTGTAAAGCGCAATACCGCATCATATCGTCCGGCAAGTCGCGCAAGTACAGCGACATATAGCCGCAATCTTTACAGGCGGTTATTACTTCATAGACCGTTTTAGGGTGTAGCTTTCTCATTTACTCCCTCCTTACTCATTGGGCTAACGCTTCCAAATTGTCAGCGAAAATATCACAATAATAGGCCATATCAACGATGCTCCTAAAAACAGTATAAAATCATAGAGAGAAATTGTTTTGTTCTGACGGGCGAAAAAATGGTTACCGATGTAGTTTGCCATGAAGCTAACAGCAAACGTAAAATACGCGAATACAAAAATGTTCACGGTTTACTCATTGGGCTGAAGCGGTTGGGGTCGTCAGAAACAGGGATATGGTCATGGTACTCGTTACCCCAATCAGCATCTTCGGTAGGCACTAGGCCATCACAAAAGTCTGTTTGGTCTTGATTAAATTGCTTAACCATTTCCAACCCGCACGCTTCTATCCAGTCCGCCCACCTTTTATTGATAAGGGCTATGAATTGGTCGGCACGCATGAGATAATAGTCTTGATGTTTAACGGGCAATGGCTGCCCCATTTCGGCTAATTCAAAAACGTGCTGATTAAATAATGCCTCGGCAACTTCTGTTCTTAGGTCAGTCATATAGCCTCCTATCCTGCTACAATTCTTACAGGAACATATATTATCCAGTAGTCTTTACTTGTTGTCACTACCAGTCGGGGTTCTGGCAATTTACCAATACACCAATAAATGTTTGCTTGTGACGCGTCTTGATAAATCATTTCAAAGCCTCCAAAAACTCATTTAATGCCTTTATTTCACCCATTCTTACAAAACCATCTCCGACCATATCAGTTACAGGCAATGTCTCAAGCTCATCGCGCCTTGCTTTGATTTTCTCCTGCCATTCCTGATTACAGGCGGCACGGCCAGCATCGTAGGCACAAGCGCAACACTTATCTTTTTTAAGAGTCTCACCCCCCGTGCCATAGTGATAATGTAGAATAGTTTTGTAGTTGGGTTCCTGTTCTGTTAATAGCCTGTCAGTCATCGGTTAGCCTCTTTTCCGCAATGGCAGCACTTAAAATGCCCAACGGCTGTTGTCTCGTGCCAGCAATGCCCCCATTTACAAATGATTTCGACTATACTACTGGCTGTAGACCACGGCGAAGACCATAGCCAAATTGTTTCAGCCATCGGTTAGCTCCTCTTCTTTTTGGAAACGTAGGCACAAATCAGCATTGGCCTCATCTGTATCTTCAAACCCCAACATAATCGCATCATCAGGTATTTTATTTAACTCCTCTTTTAGAGTTTTGGCAGTCATACCTCTATAAGTTGTAATTACATGGCGCGTTCTGATTACTTTAAGTTTTTGTTCTTGCCTATACATCGGTTAGCCCTCCAATTCCTTTAGAAGTTCACCGAGACCACACGTGCATTTCTCCCCTACATACTCAGACCTACACTTGAACTTATGTCTCAGAAATGGTTTTATCTTCTCTATGATGGAGTCTACAGCCTTTTGGTCGGCGGCAAGTTGTGTTCTTTTCCCATTATCAAAACAGTCCGACTGGGAGTCATGGGCATTCAGGCCAATACGAATAAATCTTCTTTCTGTAAGCATTAACTTCATATATTCCATCTCCTTTAGAAGTTCATCCAGCACTTCTCTTCTGTATTTACCGCCAATCCTAACCCCACAGTTCTCGGCTTCCAACTTCTGCTTTATCTGGTCTGTGAACTCCTGTTTTTGTTCAGCAAGGGCTTCGGATTGGCGTTTGGCTTCTTCTTCTTCAGCAAATTGAAGAATTACTCCGGGCAGGGTGTTCGGTTTGCTAACCTTATTGCCTGTGATTTCACAAAAGACCGTTGAGGAAATGTGCATCATCAAGTGGCAGTCGTAGAGTTCTTTCATTATTTGTTCTTCATTGAGACTACCATCAGAGTTGCGGATTATCGGATTCCAGAAGTCCTTTTCCTCTTCGGCTGTAAATTCGTATTTCATTCTGTCTCCTTTACTGGGGCGTAATGCCCAAAATCATGCTGCCCTATTGGGAAACGCCCTCCGCAAATATCACAGGTTCGCTGACCGTCAAACATAACGGGTTTCTTTGTCTCCTTTATATCAGGTAATGGACACCACTCTGGCGTATCAAGTCTGAGACTAAAAGGAATAATCTTTCCTTCAGCTCTGCACCAATCAATAGTAGTATCCCGACTTTCAAGTTTGCGGTAATTAGGGCAGACCAAACACACGTTAAGTTCAAGGCAATACTTTTTCATTCTGTCTCCTTTACTGGGGCTGGCTCATACTTCTGTAACTTTTCCAACAAAGCCATAGCCGAGTTCTGAAAGCAACATCTTTCAGTTCCTTGCTGGTCTTTTCCAGTTCGGCTACCTTGAGAGTCAAAGCTGCGACTTGTCCGACTAAATCATTGTTAGCTTGAAGTCCATCCCAAGCCATTTGTTTTTCATAGATCTGATAAGCTAAATCCTGCTCCAATGTCCCAACTAATCTCTCTTCGGTATCACAAGCTTTCTCCGCCGCTTCCTTTGCGGCTAGGGCTTCGGATAGCTGCCGTTGTAGTTCAACCCCCTTACCTGCCATGTCTTTGATGATTTGCCACTTGTTTTCGTCATGTTCTTTCGCTTCGTCCCTCTCCGCTGTCATAGTAGCTAGTTGGGCTAGGGCATGAGTCAGCTCCTGTTGGCAGTCTGTTAATGCAACTATTTCGGGCAGTTTGTCCTGTGGCTCGGTCATGTTATTCCTCCCTTTGCCTAGAAAAAATACAGGGCTGGTGTTATTCCACAAAACCTTGTCTAATACGGATTGGTCTTACCTTGTCCCGTAGTTCCTCTTTGGTAATCTCATTGTTTTCTGCGGCGCGATGCTCCTCGAAGGTAAGCAAAATCTGGTTAAACGGGTCGCATAGTCGGCCGCCGGTTCTTCCTTCGATATGATGGTTCTCGCAAACACACTCACCCAATGAGAATGAATAACTTGGTGGTTTTCCCGACCATTCACTTCGCCCTCGGTTTTCTGCCTCGTTTTTTCGGTACAGTACTTCCCTTATTTTCTGGTACTCCCTTAACCTGGCGCTTTGCTTTGAGCTTATATGTCTCACATTTACACGTCTTTCCTAGAGATAATAAATAAGGCTCACCACATTGCCCGCAAATATTTGCCGAGGGATGTATTTTAATCTCGGTCATTTGTTTTCACCCATTGTACAAATTGAACAAGATACCATACACCCAAGAGCAGACTCAATACACTCCACCATCCCGGCATGGGTTTTGCAATTAAACCAACCCCTAGAATAAGAGTAAAAGTCGGAGACCTAAGAAACTTTTCCATTTACTTACCATCTTCAAAGTATTGTACCCAGTAGGTAGCAAACTCTTTGAGGTGTTCTTTATCGATCTTACCCGCGCTCCATGCTTCAACCGCCAGTTTAGCCGCTACCTGCCGGTGAATCGAAGTCTGTCTTACATCTTCCGCTTTAGGCTCGAATACCTTGACCTCTTTGACTGTAACCTCTGCGCCTTGCTGAGAGGCGGCTACGACCACCGGAGGCACACCACCTACTTCCACTACCGCCGTGGTATTGAAGTAGCCGTTCTCCATTTCCCCGAATAATTGAAACGTCTTGCCGATAGATAGAGGAAATGGCTGGAACATATTGTACTTCTCGCCGTTTGTGGCTACCACTTGCCGGTAGTTCTTACCGGGTGTCTTGGTCGGCTTCTCTGTGATTGACTGGACTGTGATTACTTTTTCCACTTTAACTCTCCTTTTGACCTACTTTTAATTCCAATTTGAAACTGTTAGTTGAATCATCCCATTCACTGAAAAGTATCTCGTTAGTTGGCACTTGGCGGAGAAGTCCTGTTAAGAAGATAAACAACTCTTGGCGCGTCATATCCTCCGTGTATTTACTAAACTTACCGCGATTCATTTAACTCTTCTTCACAGGGTATCTTTGTTTCAACTGGGCCACTAGATAGTCATGCTGCGCAAGTACGTCGTCTGGATGATCCCCGTAAGTCTCAAGGGTCACAGACCACGTTATAATTCCTCTTGTGCTGATGTCAGTACCAATCCTGATACGGGGTTGAATAGTTTGTGCAACAATAGGTGTTTCGTCTCCCATTATTTCTCCTTCTTTTTGTAAAACTTCCGCATAGTTTCCGACCTACATATCCTGCATTCCTTAGAACCAAGAGGGCGGATATATGTATTGTTCTGTGTGAAAGGATGCCCGTGGGCACAATGTGTTTTCTTTTTCCATATTCTAAAAGGTTTTGACCTCCTCATATTGACCAATCGAGTTACACCTTCAAGGTGTATGGGATTGCAGCACAGTTTATTTCGGCAAAGGTGATCGGCTTGGAGTTCGCCCAACTCAACCCTGTATGTATCTTCGTAGGCAAATCGAGAAGCTATAACATTCATATAATCACCAACACCAATTCGCTTACTAAATACTCCATATCCATCAACTTTACAACCACCCTTCCATTCCCAACAACATTCCACGGAACCAATATCCACCTTGCGCCAAAACCTGTCGCTATTTGTTTGGGGCATAACGCCTTTAGTGGAAATATCCGTGCCTATTCTTATTCTAGGCATGATAGTCTGCGCTACAATGGGTTCATCCATTTAATAATTCCTCCTCCATATTTCTCGGCCTTTTATTAAGCCCTCATTATAATTAGCGGTAGACATTACCACCAACCCAACCATTCCAGGGATGGCTAACAAAACCCCTATCATTTTACCTTGACCAACTAAGGCTCCCGCAAAATAAAACGAAAGCCATATTACATCGTTGCAAATTAGGTTTATAATGAATAATTTGCCCACTATTTATCCCTCCTACACGCTTTACCAAACTCCGCGTTTGCTTCCTGTCGGCTAACCCACGCTTCCCATTCCATCTCACACTTCATACACACCCCTCTATATGCCCCGTGCTTGGGGCATTTCTCTTCTGGGAATACCTTATCCATCTCCTCATCTGTCATGTTGTTGATCTCCACAAGGCACCTCCTCATTTAATAGCCTCTAGTTTGGTTAGAAGTTCATCATATATCCGTTTCTCTAGCAGTACTGCGCCGGATAAGCAGCCATTATGCTCCAAGATTAGTCTCGCTTGTGTTGTCTTAACCATCTCAATAACCTGTTTTAAGATGGCCTCGGCGGCACAACCTGGACAATCACTATCGCATTCGATTATTAATGCTGGGCATCCGTTGTTTTCTTCGGAACAAAGATTACATTCATGCGGTGGAAATTGTGGACACAAGTTCGGGTCGCCCACTTTAATTCTCTTGTGTTCCGGTATCTGTATGGTCATGGGCTACTCCTATTAAGCGTCATCTATTTTTTCTATAAGCGCGGTGACTTCTTCCATAGTGTAGTCTTCTGGTACGGTTGCCATATTCAACCGTCCTAAGACAGTCGAGATTAAGGCAAGTTCACTTTCAGTTAGCTCAACGGTAATCATTTGTGGCTACTCCTTATTAGTTATTATAGTATAGGCAGATTGCGAACTTACATACCGGCCAAAAGCATCAATAAATGTAATAGCCCCGTCTATTATCTCATAAGAATTAGAGTAAAATACTTCCCCATTAAGTTCAATCCGGTATTTTGAACCATCCTCTATTGAATTATAATGTTCAATTTGCTTAACAACGCACATCGCTGCTATAATAAAACCAACGAGCGCAATAAGAGCAAACAACCGTATGGCATTTGGAAGTTCGTAAAACATATTTACTTTGTGGCTACTCCTTTATTAGTTCCCCGGCGATAGATTTATCAAAATACCAACCCTCAAACATTGATTTTATATGGCGCGGTTTTAACAAGTCTGGATATTCCGTCGCTATTTTTCGCCGCGAGGGTTCTATGGTGGGGATTCATCGGTGATAGCTCTAGGAAGCCGACAGAGGGTGTCTGATAAGCGATTAATCCTAATACCCGTTTTGCATCAGCTTTATTAATGTTCATTTTCTTCTCCTCTACTAGATTCTTAAGGGCCTCTAAAAGGCTGAATACTTTGGTTTCGCCGTATCCGTGAGCAATATTATCGTCTTGCGGATAAGTATAGAGTTCGTAGATATAACCACCACCTAGCAGTTTAGAAAATCGTTCCGAACCAATTTTGTACTTCTCTCTTACGGCTGGCATGATATAAGTCTCTAACCAGTCTAGGGAGTCGAACAAAACATTTTCTAGCCTTGACGCAGGATGCCATTGCTTCGTTTGTGAGCAATACCAATTTCCATCGTTGTCTTTATCGCGCCATCCAGCAATCTCTAATAGGCGTTTCTGGTAATTTTCAAGCATTAGAGTTTACCCTCCCAGACGATCTCAGCCTTTTCGCCGGAATGTAGCCTCCAGGTTTCACCATCAAAAGACGGGAGAAACCCTCTGTGCCATAATATCCATAGTGGTTGAACATCGGGAAAGTATTTCGTCGTATTCACCATCCCTGTAGCATAAGCCCCCAAAGAAGCCCTCAAAGAAGCCCACAAAGAATCCCATTTTTTGAGAAGTTCAATGTCCTTAGTGGTCGGTATCTGCTTCCCTAATTTTAACGGATTTACAGGATTACGGGCCTCTGTTATATTTATACCCGGATAGACTTGTTCCTTCCATTTATCAAACTCTATCCAGCATAAATCCTTTTTCTTTTTGGTTAGCCAGCGTGGAGTTGTGTTCTCGTCTACTTTAAGCGTCCACTTGTCTTCGGGGAATAAATACCCTTTGTCTGGTGTAATTTCGATCTTGGCGAACTTGATTATATCCCCGTCTGTAGTGTCATCTTTAATCTTCGCCATTTCGAGTAACTCGTCATGCGAATCTTTACCCGCTTGCCAGATTACCCTACCATCTTTGGTTATGATTGCCGAGAAGGCGTTACACATGGACTTTATCCTTTCCCAATAAGTTCTCAAGCCTGTGGATCGAATCTTCAAGGGCTGAAACCTGGGTAGCAAGCCGCGCCCCTTGCGCCGGAGAATAAACCGGCACTACCTTAATGCCGACAATAATATCAAGGGTCTGCTTTTTATAGGCGGTGTAAAGCTCCACGGCTGTCGTACTATTCATTTGACGCTACCATGCCCTTCTCAACCCTTGTAGCGATTTTGGCGATAGCTTTTATGATGTCGGCGTGTACCGCTTCCAGTTTGGCGGCGGTTTGCTTCAAATCCTTAAGCTCGCTCGTTATTGATTTTCATAACAACCTCTTTATAACAGCATAGTTCCCGGGGGGTATACTGAGTATTTTCAATGCGCGGCTCAACTTATAGCCCTCACTCATTAATTTTTTTATTTCGGGTAATCGTACCGAATACTTGGAACCACGATGTGCGAGTACTTGCCCCTTTTGAATACCCCAGTGTTTGCCTAAATATATTCCCTGGCAATGTTTGGAACAGAAAAAGTTGCCCGAAGTGTTGCGCCTGATCCGAGCCTTAACGTTTGAATCAGTAAACTCTACACCACATTGAGAACAAACTAACAACAGGGTTCGTCCGATACTGATGACCCCTAATTTCTTTAATTTTTGAATATCCAATGGTTTAACTGGATTATGTGTGACTTGCCGCACCCTCTCCCGTGTCAACTCAAAGATGTCGCCGATGGCCTGTAGGGTCATACCTCGACCCCGCATGGTGTCCATCACTGTGTCGCGCTCCACTAACATCTGGTACTCCTTTTCAATCTCGCCCCTCATTATAAACCTCTTGTTGCCAAAACACAATAGGGCAATAGTTACAGTATTATTAAGAGTTGGTCTTGAGGCATGGTTACGATTGTTATAATCGAACAGATGGTATTGACAGGCGGCTAGGGGCTATGGTAAGGTAGGGGTATGGATTTAGTTGACGAGTTAGAACTGTTCAGGGAGACCCTTAAGTTGAGCCAGCGGCAGTTTGTTTTGAAAGCAGAGATTGATCCTGCGGCATGGAATCGAGTTGTGAATCGGATAGACGAACGGAAAATCACCGCCGAAATGAAACTACACTTTCTCAGGGCATACCCTCAGTTAGCCGGTAAGATTATCTCGGATGTAATGGGGTAGCTGCCGCGTTTGGCCTCCTCCTGGCGCGGCGGATTAGGCTTGGTGGGGTGGCGTTAAAAGCGCCGTAACTTTCACACTCCACCAAGCCTAAAAAATAGTTCTTGACAGTACGTAGAACAGGGGTATACTGATAACCGATGCCCACAAGACGGTATGAACCTGAGTTTAACTGGGTTGAAAAGCGTTGCCCTCAATGCGGAGAATGGTGGCCTATGGATACCGAGTTTTTCTACAAGGCATCCGGTAGGCCAGACCAGCTTCATCCGTGGTGTAAGGCTTGTTATACCGAACACAGATACCCTAATGGAAGGGGGCTAACTGAGGTGCGGATGACTTCACCCTGGGAACTGATTGTGGGTAGTGTGGTATGACCTATTGTGACAACGAAACCCTCATAGCGGCAATGGAATGAACTGGTACGAAGCCGAACGACTTTATAATAGGGGCGAACGAGTACCAAGTTGTTTTCTATCAAAGGACGGGCGGCTGCGATCCCGTGGTTGTTTTACGGGCGGCAACCCCTTCATGTCGCCACCCCTTAAGACTCTTACCCCGTTCTGGTCTTGCCTTGAGGAGCCAGAAATTGAACTGTCAAAGAAAATTGGACAGTTGCCCCCCGATTCCATGAGGGCGGAGTTCAACTACCTCAGGAACACAATTAACAAATACATCGACCCAGCGCGGAAAGCTACCGATGAGAGACTTTAGCCAAATTAGCCAGCCGAACGTAAGTTTTAGCCAATTTAACCAAATTAGCCAAGTTAGCAGAATTAGCTTATTTAGCGTGATTTAGCGAGGGTTAGCCGGGGCATGGAAGAACCGACAATCAGTTACAAACAGGTCTCAAAACTGGTGGATGATTGGGTGCCGTTTCACATTGGGCAGACGTTTGACATTGACATGATTTGCCGCGACCTCCAAGCGGTCTCCAGAAGCGCCCGCCACGCGGTTACAACCAAGCTTTTTAACGACCAAAAGGCCGGTAGGCTAGAAAAGCTAAATCGCCTCTATAGATACCTTTCTTTAGATAAAGAGATAATACCTTGGTACGACTATACTGACACAGAACCATTACCCTTCTCTTGGCCTAAAGGACGGGACGGAACAAGTTTCCCTTTTGATGGGCATATTACCATGAGAGAGAAAGACCTTTTTATCATCGGCGGTGTCTCTAATAAAGGTAAGTCGTGTCTCTGTAAGAACCTTGTCTGGGAGAATATGGACAACTGGAACGGGCGTCTGTCTTATTTTGTGAACGAGTTCCAACCTGCCCGTTTCGCCAAAGGGGCTGACTTAATGGGTTGGAAAACACCATTCAATTCAGATGGCACCAGGAAGTTTGAGCTAATCCGGCAAGAGGCTGACTGGCAGTATGCTATAGAACCAGACCACCTGAACATCATTGATTGGATCGAGATGGAGGACGAGTTTTATAAAATCGCCACAATCCTAAAAGCTATCCAACAACGGCTTAGAAAAGGCATGGCGGTAGTGGTTTTACAAAAAGGCGAAGGAAACACACTAGCTATTGGCGGGCAATTCTCAGAGCATAGGTCGTCTTATTATTGGGCGGTTGATGAAGGCCGTCTTCTTTTTAAGAAAGCTAAAGAGTTCAACGGGTATAATCCAAATTACAAGACCTTTGGTTTTGAGATGGCTGAGGGTGTTTACCTCAACAAATTAAAAGAAGTCCATATGTGCGGTCAATGCTCAGGTAAAGGAACAAGGTGGGACAAGACCGTAATGGAGAATAGAACCTGTATTGGGTGTTCTGGGAAAGGATGGCTGTAATGTTTGTAAGACCAGAAAAGTCCAGCTTGTATCATCTCAAGGCAGACTGTCCCTTACTAGTTAAGGTCAAGCCGGTAGAACTTACTTTAGCTGAGTGCCTTGAAGATGTACTTTACAGTGAAAAGGTGTATGGCCGGAGAATATTCCATCGGCGGGAATTATGTAGACTTTGTGGAGGTGCCAAATGAGCCGTGAGTTGAAGTTCCGTGCGTGGGACAAAAAACAAAACGTTTGGTTGTGTGGTTATGAGTATCCCAATCTCGGCGGATTTAGTTTATTTGGTGAAGTTGTTTTAATGGGTGAGTGGCAGGCTGTTCTTAATACCTATCTGTTTGGTAGGGGCGAGCATAAGTTTGATGACTTAGTGGTTATGCAATTCACCGGCCTCCGCGATAAGAACGGCAGGGAGATTTACGAGGGGGATATTTTACGGGAAACTTTTGGGGAATCGCAACAGTATAATTATGATTTAGTAGTGGAGTGGTCTGAACAAGGGGATGATTACGATGTAACCCCCTATACTGGCTGGCCTCTACACCGAGATCAAGCAAAGAAAATGGTTATTATCGGCAACATCTACGAGAAAGGAGACCTACTTAAATGAGCGTACCGAATAATCCACTACTGGTAGACGATGAGAACGCGGCAGCCTTACGCCGTGATTACCTCAAGGCATTACGTTCCAAAGAGAGGCGGCCCAAGAAACCCCACTTTAATCTTGGTATGTCAGACTTTATAACCCCGCCCTGGGAGCCGCCTATTCAAAGAGTGCCGCGTGATCTAGTTGAGGACACCCGCCGATTGAGTCCTGTAGGCAAGGCTTGGTTATGAGCGACCTTAAAGCGGGGTTTATCTCAGAGCCTCTACCTTGTAGCCATGAGTTTGCCCCTTTGACGATACATTATCCCCAATCATTAGCAGGACAGATAAAAGGGATAGTTCATCATCCCTGTGTAGTGTTTTTTGAAGGTTGTGAAGTGAAGTTAGCGGCCTGTAAGAAATGTGGTATGGTGATGGTGAAGTATGATTAACTGGTTACTCAAAGGGGTAGACTGGCGGCTTGACTTTGCTATTTATCAAGACGGTATGAGGATGGTGTTCTTTTATGTTGACGCTAAAGGCCGATGGGCGAGGACGGGTATGAATCCCTATATAGCGGAGGTACTTAATTGCGCGAGTCAGCCTTAAAATCTGCCGTTGCCGATTACCTGGAAATAGGACGTAGCAGAGGTAAGTGGCACAGCGACCGGCTCAATTCAGGGAAGCTCATAGCCTCATACAAAGGCGGACAGCGGGCTATTAACCTTTGTAGGCCGGGGACAGCCGATTTTTTTGTTATTCAGAACGCCAACAGGAACGACGTGCCGTTTGCTTATTCTTTTAAAAGTGTGCGCCTTGTGTTCCTGGAATTAAAGAGCGACACTGGGAAGCAAAGACCAGAGCAGATACAATTCGAGGCTGACGTTACCTTTCAGGGTGCGGAGTACTATGTTTTAAGGTCGATAGAAGAATTACAAGAGGTGCTGCCTTTATGACAGACTGGTACGCCCCGGTAATGCGCTCCCATAAGAACAACGACCCGTCTTATTTTAGCTTCGGGGATCGCGCTTGTATTCTGTGGGTAATGGTTAATGTATCTATCTTTCAAGAGGGACACTGGCCTCCCGACAGGTGGGAAGATACGTCAGAGCCAGGTAAAGCAAGGCATATCAAATGCAACGGGAACTTCTGCACATCCACTGAGGTACTAGCTGAGATACACCGGAGATTAGACAGATGCGGGTATGACGGTGAGTTAGTCAAGCAGATGTACGAACGGGGAACCAGTCTAAAGGAGCTTGCCGTCCTGACGCATAAGGACGAAGATTCGATAGACCGGCTGATAAACCGCGCCTTGAACTATATCAGTAAAGCAGACTTTAGAAAGAGGCCACTATATAAGGTCTGGTGCGGTCACGGCTGGCAACCTAGTAAATTAGTAATAAAATCCTGAAAATAATTTAAATAATCTATAGACAGACGATTAGGATTGTGGTACGTTAAAGACAGTCCAGCGTTCCGGCCTCCTGCCTTAGGGTAGGTTACTCAATCTGTCGAGCGCGGATTGATCACCGTGCTTGGTTAGACAAAAACAGCGCGGG
>Ga0208957_1000246_pt1 | contig 47132 bp, 43 predicted proteins | sample RifOxyA1_FD_184029 | JGI IMG/M metagenome (GOLD analysis project Ga0208957, IMG submission 184029) | Groundwater microbial communities from Rifle, Colorado - Rifle Oxygen_injection A1 (SPAdes) | ecosystem: Environmental > Aquatic > Deep subsurface > Groundwater | place: Rifle, Colorado, United... | reverse complement strand
AGCTGCCGACAATTACACAGCCCCCCATCGTCGGTGTACCAGCTTTGGCGAAGTGACTTTTGGGCCCATCATCACGAATAATCTGGCCAAATTGTTTTTTGCGCATAAAGCCAATAAAATACTTTCCCCATATTACTGAAATAAGGGTGGCCAGTACAAATGCTATTATCGACCGGAACGTAATATATTTAAAAACATTAAATGCAGATACATCTAAACTCAACGGATATAAAAAATGAAAAAGCATAGTGCCCCTACTGTTAGCAAGAATAAACACCCATAGATAATGGCTTGGTAAATCTACGGCAATTCAACCTTATGTTATATCCATCAACAACTCTAGTTGTAAAGATCGACTGCCTTTAATAAAGAAATATTCGTATTTTTTTTTGATTTTTTTCCAATCCTTCAGTAGTTCATTAACATCCTGATAAATTTGGGACGATTCTCCAAAGCCTTTTTGATAACTTTTAGCAAATCTCCCCACAAAGATAGCGTTTTTACCATGCATTTTTTTTATTAATCCGCCAATTTCTTCATGTAGCGCAGGTCCAGTTGCTCCTAATTCATTCATGTCCCCTAAAACAAAGCAAATATTTTCACTTAAAACCTTCTCTTTTGTGCATTTGTCAATAAAACCTTCAATCGCCGCTTGCATCGAAGAAGGATTGGCGTTGTAAGCGTCCATAAAAATCAATTTATCTTCCTCTTTTATCCATACACTTCTATTAGATGACGGCTTAAACGATGAAACGGCATTAATTAGTTTTGATTTTTCATCAGGAAAAAGCATCCAGGCCATCATAAATGCCACTGCTAAATTATAAAAATTATGAATGCCCGTTAGTTCATGGTTTTGCAATCTAATCTTCTCGTGGTTAAAAATAATTTCAACACCATTTTTTAAAAAGAAAATATTTTCCTTAGTTTTCCCGATCGTAACTACATTTTTATTCACCGGCAAGGTTCTCAAATATTCATCATCGTTATTTATAATAAAGAACCCTTTCTTATTGGTATTTTTCATAACACTATCAAACAAACAACGCTTTTCTTTCAATACTCCTTCTTGGGAATGTAAAAATTCCAGATGTGCTTTTCCAATATTGGTTATGATTCCAGCAGTAGGCATAGCTAAGTTGCAAAGAAAATCAATTTCTCCTGGATGATTTGATCCCATTTCTACTATGGAAGTAATATGATTTTCATTAATTTTAAGCAAAGTAAGAGGTACACCGATATGATTGTTCAAATTACCCTTAGTGCAAGTCAGCTTTTCTCCTAAAATCGCATTTAACAAATGGAATAAAATATTTTTAGTAGTGGTTTTTCCATTTGATCCGGTTATTCCGATAACATGCCTTAATTGATTTTTCTTTAGATTTTGCACGTGGAAGGTTGCGATCTCCTGCAAAAAACTAAGAGTATCTGTCACTCCGATGAATGTTATATTATTATGTTGTCTGGCGAGAAGTTCTATTTTGCTTGTCCGGGATTCGTTATGGTTATATACAAAAACGGCACATCCTTTGTTAACTACCTCGTCGATAAAATTAAAAGCATCAAACGATTCACCCGCTAATGCTACAAAGGCATCACCTGTTTGCATGGTACGAGTATCGGTAGATACTTCAAAAAATGGTTTGTCTGGCGAATTAAAAATTTTTTTTATCAATTTCGAATTCAGTATTATTTCTGTACGAATCATAATTATCCTATAATTTCATTAACTACTAAAAAATCACTAAAAGGGTATTTAACCCCTTTTATATCTTGATAATCCTCATGCCCCTTTCCTGCAATAATCAACACTGACTGAGAAGTCAAAGACTCAATCCCCTTTTTAATAGCCAGCTTACGGTCATGTAAAACTTCCACTTTTTTATGATCATACCCCACTAATCCTTGCAACATATCTTCCATGATGACTTTTTCGTCTTCATATCTTGGGTTATCGTTAGTTAGAATTAATCTATCAGCGTATTGATAAGCGACCTTGGCCATGAGCGGTCTTTTCGTTCTATCTCGGTCTCCACCACATCCAAAAAGAACTATGAGTTTCCTATCTTTTATTTCATCTCTCACAGCCTTACAAATATTGGTTAGGGCATCCGGCGTGTGTGCATAATCAATAATAATTAAACAATCTTTGTGCTTAATTTGAGAGAAGCGACCCTTAGGAAGTTCTAGCTTACTCAAATCAATTTTTTGTGTATCGATCCCCAGGTGCTTACACAGGTTAAGAGCTAATTCCAAATTTTTTCTATTAAAAGAAAATTTAAAACAATCAGGGATATCATTTTTAATTAAAACACTAGTCTCTTCCGCTACAAGTCCATGACCAGCTTTTTGATGTAATTCTTTTTCACTTGATAAAAAATAACAATTATTAATATCCTTTAAATATTTTTTAAATATCAAGCATTTTGAATCAAAATAATCATCCATACACTTATGATAATCTAGATGATCTTGAGTGAAATTAGTCCAAGCTGCTACATCAAGTCTGATGTCATAAAGTCTGTCTTGTTTTAAGGCATGACTGCTTACTTCCAGAAATAAGATCTTATATTCATCTTGTAACCAGTGAATAATTTTTCGAAGATCAATATATGATGGTGTAGTAATTCCACCCAAATCCTTTAAAGCTCCTTGGAAATCATTTAGTCCCAGTGTTCCCAGGGACGCAGCTTTAATTCCACCTAATTGAGCAATTTGACAGCATAAATTGACAATCGAAGTTTTCCCATTAGTACCAGTTACTCCAGCAAGTTTAAGTTTATTATTATTAGGATACAACTGGTCTAACAATATTTTCTGTAGTGGTAAAAAATTATTCTCATTAATGACTAAGACGTTTCTAAACTTTTTTAAGTTATCCGGTAGTTCATTCACTATAAGTAATCCATATGATGATTCACTTAACCGTTTACTTAACGTGTCTCTAGATCTCTCGTCTAATCTGACGTTGTAAAAAACAAGATCGTTTTTCTTAGCATTTTGTAAATTCGACTCTATATCAGTAATGTTTAAATTTGTATCCAGTAGAGTTTGATTAACCAGAAAATCTTTTACTAAATTTACAATTATTTTATTATTCATATTTAGGCGTTTCATAATTTAAAATAACATAAGAGTCAACCAGAAGCTTATTTCCAAATTGCTGGCTTTGTTTTTTTACTATGCCAACACCTTTATGTATCAAATTAATTTTCAGTTTGCTGGCAAGCTGATTGGCAGATATTTTATCCAATCCTATAAAATTTGGGACCGTCTCGTTGTTAATTATACGTGTAGCTGATTTTTCGGTTTTTACTTCATCAAAACGTTTATCCTCTTCGGAAAAATTTTGGGTTTCAGTCAGTCCCTTATATTCTTTATTTTTATAAAGAATATATTCTGCCACTTCTTTAAAAACCGGTGCCGCTATGGAATTACCGTAATATCTTGGACCTTGGGGGTTATCAATATAAACATATAGAACAAATTTTTTATCTACATTTACTGGGTAACCAATAAACCCGGCAATATACCCTTTATATCCACCATTATTATCAGCCCTTTGCGCAGTCGAAGTTTTTCCGGCGATGACGAAGTCTTTGATTTTTGCATTAGTACCAGTACCCTCATCAACTACTGAAATCAACATATCCGTAAGCGCATCTGCCGTCGGCTTAGAAATAATTCTTTTTTTGGGGACAATTTTATTTTTGCGCAACAACAAAGTGGGTTCAATATAATAACCACCGTTGGCAAAAGCACTGTAGGCTGCCAACATTTGAATTCCCGTGGTAGCCAAGCCTTGTCCAAAACTCATATTACTTAAACTTAAATTCGAAGCTCTTTCTTGGAAATTATAAATACCTCTTGATTCACCCGGAACTTCTACATTAGTTTTTTGTCCAAATCTGAAAAAATCCATCGCTGCATTAAATTTGGAAAACGTTAAGTCAAAAGCAATTTTTGTAGTCCCTATATTTGAACTATATTTTAAAATATCTTTAACTGATAACCATTCGTATTGCTTTCTAGGATCTGCTTCACCTATAAAATGACTACCAATTCTAAATCTTCCCTTTTCGCAATAATAATTAGTGTCGGGTCGAATTATTTTATTTTCAATTGCCGCTGCGACCGTAAATACTTTGAAGCTTGAGCCTGGTTCAAAGGGGTCGGTGACAAAAGCTAATTTCCGATTATTGGTATTAGATTGTTTATAATTTTCTCCATCAAAAGTTGGATAGTTAGCGATGGCGAGAATTTCTCCATTGTCTGGATCCATAATTCCAATGCCACCCCGAAAAGCTTCATTTTTTATAACAGCTTCTTTTAAAATTCTTTCAGATACCGCCTGCAAATCTTTATCTATGGATAAATGCAAATCTTTGGCATCATCACCAACTTCTTGGCTTTCAAATTTAATAGCTCTTCCCTTGGCATCTCTTAAATATTTTATAATCCGCGGTTTTCCTTGCAATTCCTTATCAAACAAGTATTCAAGTCCCGCCAAACCTTTATTATCTACGCCGACAAAGCCAATAGCTTGTGACAATAGTTCATGATTAGGATAGATACGTTTAGGTACGGAATCAATATATATACCGGGCAACTCTTTTATTTTATCTACTTGCTCTTTGTTTAATTCGATTTTTCTAGCTAACCAGGTATAGTGCTTTCTATTTCTAATTCTTCTTCTAATTTTTTCATAGGAAAGAACTGGTGCAATCTTGGCTAACTCCTGATAAGGCCTATAATCACCTTTTAAAAGTTTCGGTATCGTGAACAAGCTATACGTCTGAACATTAATTGCCAAATCATAACCATTCCTATCAAAAATTCTTCCCCGGTTAGGATAGTTTTTTTCAAACCGCAAGGTTTGTGAATTTGAATATGAAATCAATTCATCATTACTTATAACTTGAATATGGAAAGCTCGCACGAGTACTCCAAAAAAGAGCACCACAAATATTACAAAAACAACAAAGAGCCTGTTTCTAATCATTACTAGTTTCGTCTGTTTTCGGTATTACTATAATCTGATCTCGTCTGGGTTGATTCAAATTATGTCTGGCGGCCATATTTCTTAAATTTTTTACAGATAACAATCTCGACTTTTGAGCATTTAATTCTTTTTGTTCTACGCGAACTTGATCTATTTTTTTATTTAAATCATTTATTCCATAATCAAGCTCTACTACTTTCATACGAAATAGAACAAACAAAATTGCTAAAACTGTACAAACCAAAAATATAGGGAATCCTTGAGAATTGAATAAGACTTTTCTAATAAATCCCTTATGTGTTGCTGTTTTCTTCCCTGAACCTAGCATACATTACTCCATGAAAACTAAATACGTTCCAATATTCTAAGTTTAGCACTTCTTGAGCGAAAATTCCTCTTAATTTCTTCACTTTTTGGAACAATTGGTTTTTTGGTGATGACCTTGAATTCTGGTCTATCTTTTTCGATACGTCTAAATTCATGTTTGACTATTCTATCTTCCAAAGAGTGGAAACTAATTACGGCCAGCCGACCTTTCGGTTTAAGTAAAGTCGCCGCAACCAACAAGGTTTTTTCCAATACTTCCAGCTCTTGATTCACATACAACCTGAGGGCCTGGAAGGTCCGAGTAGCCGGATGAGTTCTCCCTTTTCGAAGCTTACTGGGATAGGAATGAAAAATAATATTTTCCAGCTCTTTGGTGGTTTGAATTTTTGCTTCCTTCCTTTTCTCAACAATATTTCTAGCAATTACCCTGGAAAATCCCTCTTCACCGTACTTATAAATAATATCCGCCAATTCTACTTCACTATAGGTATTAATAACATCCTTTGCGCTTATACTTTCTTCATCAACTTGGTTCATTCTCATATCAAGATCACCATCATTCATAAATGAAAACCCTCTCTCTCCTTGATCAAAATGATGAGATGAAACACCAAGGTCCATTAGTATTCCTAGAAATTGCTTTTCTGGTTTTAGTAGGTGTAAATAATTTTTTTCTACAATCTGCTGGACGTTTTTAAAGTTGTCGTGATGAAGAAAAATTCTATCTTGATAATTTTTATCAGCTATTATTTTTAAACCATTATTAATGGCATCCATGTCTTGATCCAAAGCTAAAATTTTTATAGAAGGGTTCTGCTCACAAAACCCAAGGCTATGTCCGCCACCGCCAAAAGTTAAATCCGCGATCCACTCCTCTTTTTCACTATCTTTATTTTCCAGAATTCCTAGAATACATTCATCGAATAACACTGAAACATGTTTTTTGTAGTTTTCTATATTTTCCAAAAAGCCTTCTTAACCTAAAAGTATTTCAAGAATTTTTTTATGCTCGCTATCAATCATTTTGGGATCCGTCATAACTGCATTTTGATTTTCAGGGTTAAAATCAAATTTATTTTGGGCCAAAGCCGGAATTAATTTTAATAAAACCCTTTTTACATATTCATTATTTGTTTTCATGGTATTCATTACTTCCTCAACCGTGCAGTGATGCTCTTTCCAACAATCATAGTCGGTAACCATAGCAATCGTTGCGTAAGCCATACCAGCTTCTTTGGCAAGATAAGATTCTGGAACATTAGTCATTCCAATAACCGATGCGTCAAATTCCCTATATATTGCGGATTCTGCCTTTGATGAAAATTGCGGTCCTTCTATACAAAGATACGACCCACCTTTGCTATATTTTACTCCTACTTCCTTGCACGTTTTAGCAATCAAATCTTGAAGCGTGAGATTAACTGGAATAGCAGTGGAAACATGCCCCACTATCCCTTCACCAAAAAATGTTCTCTTTCGAAGCCCCTTTGTCCAATCGATAAACTGACTGGGCAGCACAAAGGTGGTTGGGGGCAATTCATCTTTTAAAGATCCGACCGCTGAAGCCGAAATAACGTACTTCACCCCTAAAGTTTTTAGGGCAAAAATATTTGCCCGGTAGTTTACTTCACTTGGTAATAATGTATGGGATTTTCCATGCCTGGGGATAAAATAAAATTTTTCGCCATTAATTTTTGCTTCAATGACCGCCGAACTTGGAGAACCAAAAGGAGTTATTATCTCATGTTCTTGAACAATTTCAATTCCTTCAATCTTATAAACACCGCTACCACCGATAATTCCAATTTCTCTTTTTGAATTCATAATCCCCTCATTTTAAAAGATGTTTGACTTGTTCTTGTTTCAAATGTCACAATTTTATCAATCAGGTATTAATATTGAAAGATGCAAAAGGCAAGTTTTATGGATGAACCGCTCAAAAAAAGGCGTGAATTATACAAAAATATCAAAAGGCGCTATTTTTATAAAACCCGCAAGACAAGAGAGTTCTTGGAATTTGCAAAAAAAATTTCAAGTGAAGAATTAAGAGACAATATTCATGCTTTTACTAAATCACCATCAATCAAAGAAGCCATATTTACATTAAAAGATCTGATCGGATCCAGCACATGGGTTTCAGTTGCCTACATGAAACACATTATTACCGTCGTAAAATTTTTACAATCATCTGAATCCCTCCCACTTCCCAAACAAGACTTTATTGTAAATCAAGTGGCCAATAAAAATGTAATTAGCCCTCAATATGCTTCCAATGCAGAAATATTTGAAGCAATTTATAATGATTTAACGAGAGAAAATGATGAACTTGAATATAAATCAAGACTAAAACTTGCTCCTCATAAAATCACCATTGTCCTGGTCTCGGGTGTTTTTAACGAACTATTTAAAACTGCTGCTTTTGAAAAAGGCTGCGAGCAAATATGTAAAGAATTAAAGGCAAAATATTTTGTCGCTAAAGTCGGTGGTGCCAAGGGTGTTAAACACAACGCCGCTCTATTAAAAGATCAATTAGAAAATTACATTAAAAAGCATCCCACCGAAAAATTATGGATTGTGGCTTTTTCCAAAGGGGGTGTCGATTCTCTTCACTATCTAAGGCATAACGAAGAATTTGCCAACAAACACATTAATGGAATTTCAACCATTGCCTCACCTATTATTGGCAGCAGTCGCGCTGACCAAAAAATATTACTGGCAATTCGCAGCTTACAAAACTTAGCTAAAAATTACCTTTTCACCAGAGATAAATTAGAGCGTGATCTTTTTGCCATAAAACTTCAGGAATCTGTTTCCAGTAAAGTCCAGGGTAAGTGGTTTAAAAACAACTACAAAGAACTTCCCAAAAAACTATTTTATACTGCGCTCGGGCTTCGCGCTTCCTGGCATGAAAGCCACCTTGGTATGATTGCAACTAAAATTATTTTACCCACCAAAGAAGCCAATGATGGAATAGTCGACATTTGCCAAAGCCAGTTTCCCGACTACTTCAAAGCTTACAATCTTGGTATTATCAAAGGACATCATTTGATCGGTTATCGTTTAAGTTCATATAGCCAAGATATCTTGATCAAAGCTCACATTATCTTTTTACAATATATGGGGCGGTTGTAAATAATTTTTCGAAGTCAAATACCAGTGATGCCGGCAATCTACAAGATAGAGATGAATTAGGTTTACGTAAATTTTCACTTTATTATCAAAATTCTAATTTGGTTATTTCCACATAATCCACTAATTGAGATCATCCTCTATAAATCCGAAACAAACTATTTTTATCGCTTATTGGAAATCATGTCAGCCTTATCGTTGATAAGCTACGTATTTTTTTCCCACACATCTTCAACCAACCAATCTACCGCACTTCGCACTTCAACACCGTCTGCATTTTGAAATTTTTTATCAAGGTTTCTCACTAACTGAACTTTCCTTGCCTTAGGCAGAAAATTTGAAAAAAATCGAAAGTGTTTTGAAACTATGTTATCTGATAATTTTACCTCGCACATAAGACTTGGATAATCCTCGACTTCAGCGTAAAAATCCATCTCTGGCCCATTTCTACTTCGAAGAAAATATAAACTTCCTCGACATCCCTGGGTACTCTCCAATTTTGCAATTTCCGTTTTTAATTTAAGAGCAATAATATTTTCAAGTTTTTGAGCCTCATCTCCTCGAATTCTTCCAATATCATAAAAATAATACTTTCCTTCTTTAAGTACTGACCGGGTAATTTTTTTACTATATGAAGGCACTCTAAATATTACATATAAGCGCTCTAATAATAATAGCCAACGCTTAATAGTCTTCGCATCCTTTTCTAAATCTCTTGCCAGGTTAAGATACGAAACGGTTGAGCCGACTCTTTCTTCTAAAATTTGAATAAGCAATCGTATCGGTTCAATATCCCTGACTTGCTCCTGTCCTAAAAGATCTTGTTTTAAGATTATATCGAGATGATTATTTCTCCATTTCTTGTAAAAAGCTTCATCGTTTTCCAAAAATGGCTCAGGAAAAGAACCCATTTTTAACATCCGCTTATATATTGTTTCTGCTGAAAATTTTTGTTTTAGTTCGTCAGGGGAAAAAGGTAAAAGCGTATAAGTAAAATGTCTCCCCGCCAAAGAATCTCCCATCTGTTTGATGATATCCATCTTTGAACTTCCCGTTATAATTTTTTTTTGAATCACACCCTCGGTGTCATAAAGCCCTTTTAACCACCTTTTCCATAATGGCATTTTATGAATTTCGTCAAAAATAACAAGCTCCGCAGAACGATCCCATTGTTTTTTTTTAATTTTTATCCGATCTTCATCATTATCGTAATTCAAATATTCGGCATTTTTCATAAGATGCTTGGCGAGGGTGGTTTTACCACACTGACGAGGTCCTCCTAATAAAATGATTTTTTTATCAAGATCCTTTTTTAGAATTAATTGAATTTCTCTTTCTATAAACATATCAGTCATTATAGGAGTCTATTCCTTTTTTGTCTAGTCAATTATGGAATAGGCTCCTGATTTGACTAGTGTTTTTCAATGTCTAATTATATTTTTCCATATAATATTGCTCAACCTCCAAATACGGCGAATATGGAAACCATTTCAACCATTTGTAGTTAACAACTACATTGTCATCAGTAAAGGCTACTGTATCACGGCCAAAATCGGACATCATAAAATTACGTTCACGGCTGCTTCAATTATTCTTGGTAAACAATCTGACTACTTCTTTTCCTTGTTTGAGATCTATTGAAGAAAAAAAAATACTTCCTCTGTCTTGATAAACTCAATTTTACCAAATCTTCACAATATCCCCTGCAGGTATCACCATAGGATCAGAATCTTTGCAACTATAAGCTTCCTTAAAACCAGCTTGATGCTTCATCTGCTCGTTGGACCTAGCATAACCCAAGGAATGAGGATCAGTTTTAATTCTAAGCTCTGCGATTTCTGGTTTTTGTACTTCACACCAAAGTCTAGCGAATTGTAAAAAGAATTTTTGTTTTAATTCATTAGTTTTATTTTTGTCATCTCCAAATGACGCCCTATACGCAGTACTTAATCCGACAAAATCACCAATATTTTCCCCCAAGGTAAATTTTCCATTGTGTCCGATTTTATCAAATTGAGTAATCAAATAAGCTGATTTTTGGTCAAATGTTTTTCTATCTGCATCATTCATCCAGGATTTCAATAATCCATCCGCATTGTATTTATTGCCATTATCATCTATCGCATGCCCCATCTCATGCGCTATAACTGCGCCGATGGCAGCCATATTCACTTCTTCTGGCTCATTAACATCGTAAAAAGGATACTGTAAAATACCAACTGGAAAAACTATCTTGTTATAAGCTGGATTATAATAAGCATTTATGGTTAACGGCCCCATTTCCCAACGATCAGGACTGACATTTTCCTTTAACTCTTTTAATTCTTTTTTTATTAACAATTTAGTAAGTTTTTTTACGTTGCCATAGGGTCGATCATTCAAATAATTTGTTCTTGGATTAAAATTCCACTCTTTATTATTATCTGGGCTGACCAGTTGCAATTTTAATTTAGTTATTTTTCTAATAGCCTCTTTTTTCGCCTCGCTAGTAAGCCAAGAATTTTCTTTTAATTGGTCAATTAAAGTTTTTCGAAGCTTTTCAACTGAATTGATAAATTTCTTTTTGGGAAAATTTGGAAATAGCTTGGGCATCAGAATATAGTCCAATTCTTTTGTAAAACTATTCATAACTAGTTTAGTACAACGTTCCTGTCTCTCTGATCTGATATTAGGTCCCCCTAAATACCTCTTGTTAAAATCAAAGGCTTTCTGGAAAAAATCAGGATACGCATCATCCATATATTGCTTTAACTGAAAATATAAAAAAACATTTTTTAATTCTTCCAAAGAAGCCGTTTTGAGTTTGTCATTCAAAAACTTCATCACCTCAACACCAATAATATTTCTAATATGAGTATTTTTAGGTATTTTTTTAAGAAATCCTTCAAGTTTTAAATGAGGATAATCCTTAATAAGCTCTTCTTTTAAAATTGAAGTTCTAGAAGAAACTAATTTTCTTATCTCTTCCGGGGTTGGAAATATCTTTGCCAAATCTTTTTCAAATTCATAAACCATTTTTGCCCGCCCACTTGGATCAGACAATTTTATCGTTTTAAAAAACTCCTCTATTAAAACCAACAAATCTTTGGTTAATTCTTTTTTTTCATAATAGGTTTTTTCAGGCAGCGAACGAAGATTATTATTAAATAATAAATCTTTTTTAAGAGGATTATCTTGATTAGGTAACCCAGTATCAAATTGAACAAAGCTGGTTAATGGCTCCGTAATGTTATTGGCAACCATATCAATAAATTGTTCTCTGGTGGTTATATTGTCTATTAAGGAAATAGTTTGCTTAACCATCTCCATTTCTTCTTTTTTGCTAGCCTCTTCATTCATACATGCAGAGTAAACAGTTTTGATTTCCTCTTCCATCTTAGATTTTGGTTTAATATTAGCCAAAGTCACAAAATATTTTTTCTTATAATCAAGCAATCTTTCCGCTGCATCTTTAAATGAAAAAGAATGATGAGATCGATCTTCCCTAAGTTTGAAACTATCTATAACTTTAGAGCAAGCATACTCATAAAAATTTTCGCAAGGATTAATTTTGTCGTTAATTGGGAATTCTCTTTTGGGCGGTATTTCTGAAGAACGATTGTCTATCACCGGAGCTTTAGCTTCTTTGGTTTTAAACCAAGATGAACAACCCGAAATCAAAGATGTTAAACAAATCAAAATAAAAATATTTTTCATGAAATCCTCCTTGAAATATCTTTTAAATAATTTTTAAAGCCCACCCTTCAAATTCATAAGAACAAGCTTGGTAACAGCTTTCAGTGTCTCAAAAACGCCAGTGCCTTTAATGGCAACCGCTTCAAACGAAGTAAAATTATGTTTATTAAGTTGTTTTTCCATATCCTTGACGGAGGAAATATTGGGTAGGTCTCTTTTGTTCCATTGAATCACGATTGGTAATTTGGTTATATCGTAACCCTGCGCTTTCAAATTGGTTTCCAAATCTTTAAGACTGTCGAGGTTGCTTTCCATTTTTTCTAGTTGCGAATCAGCAACAAAAATAATTCCATCCACGCCTCGAAGAATCAATCTTCTGGAAGCTTCATAAAAAACTTGACCGGGTACGGTGTAAAGATGAAACCGGGTTCGATACCCCCTGATTTCTCCGAGATCAAGAGGAAGAAAATCAAAAAAGAGTGTTCTTTCATTTTCCGTGTTGAGGGAGATAATACTTCCCTTGGATTCACCACTGGTTTTTTGATAAACAAATTGTAAATTAGTGGTTTTTCCACCAAGTCCTGGACCATAATATACAATCTTGCAGTTAATTTCTTTAGTATGATAATTTACAAAAGACATCGTTAATTCCCTGAAAAAGCAAAAATATTGTCAATTTCTTCATCTGTAATATTTGTAAAAAGCGTGCCATCTTCCTTTTTAATATTTTCTTTGTGATATTTGTTCCAGTAGTCCGCAACTTTGATGGCCAATTGCCTGAGCTTCATTTTTAACTGTCCAAGATTTAAAACGTCTTTGTAGAAAAGTCCAAGATACATTTTTTCCTCACCTACGCAAACTGGAACAACATAAATTCCAGAGGACGTGGAATCAAAGCTTAAACGGTAATCCATCTCTGCCTCATCTTTCGACAAGTAATTACTAATGGCCAAAGCTGCCTGCCACATGCCCGCCGTCAATGCCCCTAGGGCCAAATGATCCGTAGATTCACTGGCCGTGGAAAAAGCAAAAACCGGCATACCATCCTGTCTGCACACGATGGTTAAATGTTTATCAAGTCCCGCCTCTTGAATATCAGCTTTCAAGTAGTAGGAAATTGTATCAACTAGATTCGTGGAAGTCATAAGTTTTCCCAATCACAACCTTTGCTTGTTTTCCAATGCTTTAGAAATTGTCATACCATCTAAATATTCTAAACTTCCGCCAATAGGTATTCCAAATCCAATTCTTTCAACCAAAACATTCTCAGAGACAATTTTTTTAATATAAGCACATGTAGCATCCCCTTCCACCGAGGGGTTAATGGCCAAAATAATCTCATTAATGCCTTCATTTTTAATTCTATCTAACAATTTATAAATTTCCAACTCGTCTGGTCCTATACCCATAAGCGGATTTAAAACACCGCCTAAAATATGATAAAGACCAAAATATTGACCACTTCTTTCAATGGCCATCATATCCATGTCGTTTTCAACAACACACATTAATTTTGATTGTGCCCTTTTAGGATTTGCGCAAATGGAACAAATCCTGTCGTCAGTAAAAGCTCGACACTTCTCACATCTTTTGATTTCTTGGATTCGGTCAATAGCATGAGAAAATTGAGCAATATCCTCTTTTTTCCATCTGGTGATTTGCAAGATCTGGCGTATGGCAGTTTTTTCACCAACACCCGCTAATTTGGTGAAGCTTGAAACAGCATCTTGTATGATTTTTGGTAATTCCATCACTTACTTAAAACAAGCCGGGAATGTTCAAACCACCGGTAACTTTACCCATAGCACTGGAAACCATTTCTTTGGATTCACTAATAGCTTGGTTTACTGCGGTTTTTATTAATTCTTCCAAACTACTTATGTCATGAGGATCAACGCACTCTCCATTAATTGAAAAGTTCAAAATTTGCTGTTTACCGTTTATTTTTATCTTGATCATTCCGCCACCGGATGAGGTTTCTAGTTCTCTTGTTTCCAACTCTTTTTGCAGCATAGAAATTTTAGTTTGCATTTGCTGGGCTTGCTTCATTATTTGATTCATATTTTTTGACATATTTAACTCCTCATTAATCTTTTAAAACAATCTTATCAACTTCTACACCAAACAGTCTTTGTGCCTCTTTTATGTTTTCATCATTAAGCAGCTGCTGTTTTTTATTCTCTCTATCCTCTTCCAACTTTTCTTGATTAATTTCTGCCCTGGATTGAAAATTATATTCCTTTTTTTTGATCTCATCTACTAAAAATAGTTTTATCTGAATATCGCCTGGATTTTTATGAAAAAAATCTGCCAAATTATCCTGTAATTTTTTAAAGACGGATATCTCATTTAGATAATCAAAAAAAACCTTCTCGCTCTCTTTAAATCCAAGCTCAATATAAACGCCATTAGCATTCACTTCGAGTGGTTTGACGATATTTCCTTGTTCTAAATTGGAAGCCGATGCGGGAGACTTCGTATATAAAAAGTGAATAAAATCATCCCAATTTTTGGTTACTTCGTTTACTTCTGAGAGCATTTCGTTGGGCTTATCTTCAATTGGTTTGGTATTTTCGAGAGGTAAAGTATAATTTTCTTCGTGAAAGCTACCCGGAGGTACTTCTTCTTCAATCACTATTTCTGTTTTTTTTTTACTATCAACCCAATCAAATCCTGTAGAAAAAAAATCCCTTCGTCTGGTAATCTTTTGCAATAAAATTTCAAATACCTTATTAGCATCTATAGAATCCAACACCCAGATAGAATCTTTAGCTAAAATTTCATAGATCCAAAAAAGTTCTGAAAACGAAATATCTTGCAGAATCTCCCGATGTTCATAATTTTCATCATCAATTTTTTCTATCATGGAAAAAAATAAATTTAAGAGCGAACGAAGAATGTTTTGTACCGAAATATTATCTTCTAGCAAGTGACGGTATTGGCCAGATACTTCATTTACGTTCCCCCTTAAAATTCCATAGGCAATTAATTTAATGCTAGAACTTTTGGCCATGCCTACCGAATGAACTAAAATATCTTCAGTAAGCTCCTTACCATCCGCATAACTTAAAATTTGATCAATTACAGAAAGTACATCACGCACAGAACCGTAACCCAACATTGCAATTTCGTGGTAGATATTTTCGTCACCAAAATGAATCTTTTCTCTCATCGCAACGTCTTTAATAAATTTCACCAAATCATTGATGGAAACTGATTTAAAATCAAACCGCTGAGATCTTGAAACTATCGTGGCTGGTATTTTGTGAGGTTCAGTAGTTGCAAACATAAAAACCACATGCTCTGGTGGTTCTTCAAGTGTTTTTAATAAAGCATTAAATGCACTATTAGAGAGCATGTGAACTTCATCAATAATATAAATGCGATACTTACCGGTAGTTGGAAGATACTGAACATTAGCAATAAGATCTCTAATATTTTCCACGCTATTATTGGAAGCTCCATCAATCTCTATAATATCCATCGAATTATCAACATTGAAATCCAAGCATGGCTTACAGATATTGCATGGGTTTCCATTGCTCAAAGGAGAATCGCAACGGATAGCTTTAGCAAAAATTCTTGCTACTGTAGTTTTACCTACTCCCCTCGTCCCAGAAAATAAATAAGCATGTCCAATTTTTTTTAATTTAACTGCATTTGATAATGACCGAATAACATGTTCTTGTCCAATAACCTCTTGAAATGCTTTAGGCCTAAGTTTTCGTGAAAGAACTTGATATGTCATATTTTTAACCATCAGATGGAATAATGGCAGCCCGATATAGCGACACAAGGCGACAATGGTTGCCGTTGCTTCGTTCCCGACCTGGCGGAGTTCACCATTAATCACAATCATCACCAATCAGGCCACCAATTGGATAATATGAGCAAGTCAAATAGTTGTCAAAGTTTTTATTTCGACCATTAGTTCTTCTTGAGCCTGATTAAACGCATTTAATTTTAATTAAAGTCGAATCTTGCCTTGACTATTCAATTCATCTATTGAATACTTGAATCATATGAGAACAGCAAATTACCACTTTAATATTGCTTCATCGGTGGCATCTGTATTCAGCTCGCCGACTAGGTTAAAAATTATTTATATTTTGGCGCAAGCGCCAAGATCGGTCGAAGTAATTTCGAAAATGACCGGTGAAACGATTGCAAATACTTCACAACATTTGCAAAAGCTCCTGCGCGAAGGTTTTGTAATCTCACACAAAGAAAAGTTATCAAAAATTTACAGACTGAAAGATGAACTAATCTCGCTTATTTTAGAAGAATTATTTGATTTAGCAGAAAAAATTAAGGAAAACTCTGAAAACGAAGCAGCTCCAATATTAAATGTTAACGCAAAACCAATATCATTGCTTTCCATAGTTGAAGATATACAAAACAATAAAGCGATTATTCTCGATATAAGAGACGAGTATGAAACATCCCAGACTCCTGTATTAAATGCCATCTCTCTTCCCCTTGAAACTCTTGCTGAAAAAGCAAAAACTTTAAAAAAAAGCAAGACTTATTACGTTTTTTGTCGAGGTCGAGCGTGTGAGCACGCCAGCAAGGGAGTCCATATTCTTCAGACGGCTGGTCTTAAAGCGTTTCGATTAAAAGAAAGTCCTACATCAATTAGACATATTATTAATACATATACTCCATAGTATATATTTTAAAAAAGGATAGTTTATGGAAATAAAAATTAATTTTACCGGTAATAAAAAAATGGATGCAGTTTTTGATGAATACATAATTAAATGTGATCAACCTCTCGACAACGATGGTGATGCTTCTGCCCCAAGTCCTTATGATTATTTTTTAGCATCCACTGCTCTATGTGCTGGTTATTTTGTCAAAGCTTACTGCGATTCTCGCAATCTTGCAGTGGAAGGGATAAAACTTTCACAAAATAATAATAGAGATACCCAAAATAAATACAAACAAATCATAGATCTCCAAATTCAATTTCCTGAATCTTTTTCTCAAAAAGATAAAGACGGAATTGTTAGGGCCATCCAAGGTTGTTCTGTTAAAAAAACCATTCAGGAAGTCCCAGAATTTAAAATCAGTGTTATTTAAAAGGGAGGAAAAATTTTGGAAAATTATCAAGCTTATATACTACCGACTTTAGTTTTTGTTTTTATCATCTGGAAAATCATTAATGCTATTATTTTAAGAAAAAAAATTTCTGAATTTAAAAGCAAGAATGCTATTATTATTGACGTTCGCACTAAAGAGGAATTTCAAACTGCTGCAAACCCACGTAGTCAAAATATTCCACTTGACCAAATTCAAGTTGATATAAAAAATTTTAAATTATCTCAGCCAATTATTGTATGTTGCGCATCGGGATACCGAAGTGGCGTTGCCGCTAAAATCATCCAAAGACAAGGTTTTCAAAGTGTATTAAATGGGGGATCCTGGCGCAATGTAAGATAAGATTTTAATTTTTTAGCTTAGAGATCTTACAAATAAGGTTTGGGATGGATAGGCAAATTCAATTTTCGTCTCTTTAAACTTTAACAGTATTTGCAAATTGATCTCGTGAGCAATATCCGCATAAAATTTATAATCAGGATTTTCTACCCAATACACTACTTCGAATTCCAATGAAGATGCGCCAAATTTTAAGAAATGACATCTTTCAAAGCGTGCACTGGGAATATTTTCAATAATATTTTTTATAATTGATGGGACCTGGTTCATCTTTTCTTCATCGGTTTGATAAGTAACTCCAATATTAAAAATCACTCTTCTTTCTTTCATCATTTTAAAGTTTTTAATTTGCTCTTTTAAAAGAGCCCCGTTGGCTACAATTATTTGCTCACCTGATAAACTGCGAATTCTTGTATTTTTAATACCAACATATTCAATAGTCCCCATATAATTACTGACAGAAATAAAATCTCCAACCGAAAATGGTCTATCCAAAATTATTGTCAGCGACGCAAAAAGATCTCCTAGAATATTTTGAAGCGCTAATGCAATAGCGATACCACCAACGCCTAATCCGGCGATCAATGTTGTCACATTTACACCTAGCGAATGAAGGAAAATTATAAATATACAAGTATAAAATCCAACCCTGACCATGGTTTTAAAAAGTCCAAGACTGGTTGAGGAAACAAATAAAGTTTTAGTCTGATCCTTAAAGAGTAAATCCATCCAACTATTAACCATTTTACTACCGGAAACTCCGGCTTGAATAATCGTTGCAAGAATAAAAACTTGCTTAAGAATTTTAAAATAATTATTTTGCAAATTGAGAAGAACAGATGCCGCATACATCGAAATAATAATCAAATAAATCAAATGAACACTTTTAAGTCCTTCAATAAAAAGATCATCAATTATCGTTCGTGTTTTTTTAAAAACATGTGCCAGATTTAGAATTATTAATTTCTTCGCCAGAAATAAAAACGCAAAAAAAAAGCAAAATAAGACAAACCACTGAAACAAGTTACTGTGAGTAAAATTTAATTGAAAAGGCATTTTTAGATATCTCCTGAAATAATTAAATTTGTTTATACCATGGGTAATAATTTATGACCATTTCTTCAACGATACATAACTGCTTGATATTTATTGAGTTTTACCTGTAATCTCTGTGTTATAAATCTAATAATATTTTTAATTAGTTTTATTAATTTTGCAAGGAGTACTGAGTTACATAATTTCATGTAGATAAGTCCTTTTGCCATCAATTACATATTTTATTGGCACCATCTTTCTCCTTCATTTTTTATCTAAGTAACTACTTTTATAGATTTTATATTTTTTATCAATTTTTTTCACTTGAAATTTGTTTTTTGCGATTATCATAAACAAATCGATTCAAACTTCACGTTTATTCACGCTGTTGCTCCCGTTTGCTAAAATATAGATCGATAAAATTTTTCACAAAGTAATTTTTTTTCAGGGGAGGAACGTATGTTAAAAAAAATGCTGACCATGAATTTTATTGCTCTTTTTACTCTTTCTACGATTTCTTATGTTTGGGCCGGTAATGGTGCTCCAAGCGGAAGTCATTACAACTTAAACATAATTGGCGTTCCAAAAGGTAAGCAAGCCGATATGACTGGTAGTAGCGGACATCGAATATTTGTAAATCTTTATGGAAAATCAAAAATAATGCTTAGAGAAGGTGCGGATTTTCAAGTATTAAATGCAAACGGTACTTTTGGCGCAGCAGAGTTTCAACTTCCTAACCCCGACCCAGATAATGACGGTATAACAGTTTATTCCGTATATGCGAGAGCATTAGGTAAACCAGGTGGATCTTCTTCAATGACCACTTGTGCTGTTGACCCTCTTACCCTTGAAGAATATTGTTCAACAAAATCAGTTATCTCGGTTAGACATAAAGGTGGGTCAAAATTTACAGATGTATCAAGCCAACTTCTCTATATTTACGCCGACATTAATGCTGACGGAGTAGTTGAGAGATTGAACCTGTTTGATGATAGGTTAGCAGATTATTTTTGGAGCTATGATAATAAAGGTCTTAAACTACTTCAACTTCGATTCTATCCAATTTCAACAATCGTAGAATAAAACTAGTCATTTATATATAGATTAAGTGTAAAGCAAAAGGCTTCATCATTAGATGAAGCCTTTTTTATTTGATCTACCATTTTATAAGCCAGTTTAGTTGAATTTAAAAACGCTACGCATACTGTTTCTTAAAATAAAGACGAGCTCTTCTTATTTTATGTCCTAAATTATGTTTAACCCTTTTAAAGAGAAAATCGGGGGATTTTAAAGGAAAGAAAAGAAGGTCTTTTCTTTTAATAAATTCCACCACTTCATTGTCATAATCTTCCATTCCTGGAAGAATATTGGTTTGACCTTCAAATAATCGTACAGGTTTAGCTGGCTCATACATTTTGCCAATTTGTGGTTTAGACATGCTAAAAGCATAAACTAAGAATTTTTTCTGTGTTTTAATAATTTCTAAGTATAGTCTGAGCCAAAACACAATAGATTTACTGCGATCTTTCGCAGCAGGAGAGAACCATAATCCGGTCACCTCGCAAGCTTTATCAAGATCAAGATCTTGATGTTTTTCGATATGAGATGGAATTGATTCCAAAACCCTAAAAGGCCCTTTCATCACCAGTACAAAACCACCGCATAACCGCTGCCAAGAATCATAGCAACCAAAAACCCTCGACTTTGCTAAATAATCCATCGGAAACAACACATGAATGTATTTATTGGTTAGTTTTCTAAACCGATCTAATTCATTTAGATCTTTTATTCTTTTAATTTGCATTATGCCCCCGGGTTTGGTTCTTTAGTACAATTTTCAACGTACTAATTCAAGGACATTGCATTGAATTTAAATCAACTTATTAATTCCGTAAGAAGCCCTGCAAAAACCACCTTGTTTAAGGAAAAAGCTTCTAGCTCCTTTATAGTAAATTTGTTAAATTAACTCCCTATTGATTTTAGGAGTGTCTGTATGAACCAAAAAACCATCCCTCTTCCTCCAACCGGTAATAAACTAACCTGCAAAGGTTGGCACCAAGAGGCTGCTCTTCGCTGCTTACTTAATAATTTACATCCAGAAGTAGCTGAGGATCGAGACAATCTTATTGTTTACGGAGGAAACGGTCAGGCTGCAAGAAATCACAAGGCTCTCCATGATATAATCAAAGCACTTAAAAACTTAGAAAATAATGAGACTCTGCTTATTCAATCAGGTAAGCCTGTTGCGATCATGCCAAGTCACAGTCATGGCCCGCGAATTTTAATTGCCAATTCCAACTTAGTTCCCAACTGGGCCAATTGGGATCATTTCAACCACCTTAAAAGCGAAGAAAAAATGATGTACGGCCAAATGACTGCTGGGAGCTGGATCTATATTGGTACGCAGGGGATTTTACAAGGAACCTACGAAACTTTCATGGCCGCTGCTGAAAAACATTATGGCGAAAATAGCGACTTGAAAGGCAGATTGGTTTTATCCGCAGGAATTGGCGGTATGGGCGGAGCTCAACCTTTAGCTGTAAAAATGGCCGGTGGAGTTTTTATTGGAGCCGATGTTGACCCCAGCCGCATTCAAAAAAGAATCAAAACGAGATACCTAGATGTGCATGCAAATTCATTTGAAGAAGGTCTTCAAATGGCCCTTCAAGCCAAAAAAGAAAAAAAGGCAATCTCTATTGCTGTAACCGGTGATGCCACTGACTTTTATGAATTTATTATAAAGCAAGGAATTGTTCCTGACTTAACCACAGACCAGACCTCTGCCCATGATCCACTTAATGGTTATGTTCCGCGAGGAATGAGCCTAAAAGAAGCCCTAAATCTTAGAAAATCCAATCCTAAAAAATACGTCGAACTTTCCTATAAAACCATGGGAGATCATGTGCGGGCCATGCTTAAATTGAAAGAACTAGGTTCTCATGTTTTTGATTACGGTAATAACCTACGCGCTGGTGCTTTAAAAGTTGGGGTAGAAAATGCTTTTGATTTTCCAGGATTCACTCCAGCTTATATCAGACCTCTTTTTTGCCAAGGAGCAGGGCCTTTTAGATGGGTCGCTTTATCTGGGGACCCAAATGATATTAAAGTAACCGATGATGCTTTAAGAGAGTTGTTTCCCAATGACAAGAAATTATTAAACTGGCTAGATAAAGCTGAAGAAATGATTGCATTCCAAGGACTGCCATCTCGAATTTGCTGGTTAAAATATGGAGAAAGAGAAAAGGCGGGGCTTAAATTTAATGAGCTCGTTCGCTTGGGTAAAGTGAAGGCACCAATTGTGATCGGTCGGGATCATCTAGATTGCGGATCAGTGGCATCACCTAACCGCGAAACCGAAAGTATGAAAGACGGAACTGATGCTGTAAGTGACTGGCCGTTACTTAACCTCATGATCAATACTATGAATGGTGCAAGCTGGACCAGCTTTCATCACGGAGGAGGGGTTGGTATGGGTTATTCCCAACACGCCGGTATGGTCATTTGTTGTGATGGAACCCAAGACATGGATAACCGACTACAGCGAGTTTTAAACAGTGATCCGGGAATGGGGATTGTTCGTCACGCGGATGCTGGTTATGAAATTGCCCTAGAATGGAGAAAGAAAACCAATATTAAATTTCCTTCTCTTGATAATTAAATATGAAAGTATTAAAAAACTTTTCCCAAATCGCCACGCTGGAAAACGCCCAGAAAAAAGATGGACGCCATCTCATACCTGAAGATCTTTCCATTATTGAAAATGCTTCGGTTGTATTTATTGATAAAGAAATTCTGTGGGTAGGAAAAAACAATGAATTACCCAGCGAATATCAAAAATTACGTTTTGTTGATTGTTCAGGAAAAACACTTGTCCCTGAAATTGTAGATTGTCATACCCACGTAGTTTTTGGTGGTAATCGTGCCAGCGAATATTCGATGCGACTAAATGGTGCTGACTATGAGGCTATTGCCAAGGCAGGTGGCGGGATTTTAAACACCATGAATGGAACCAATAATAAGACCAGAAACGAATTATTTGACGAAAGTGTTAAAAAAATTGAAACCATTCATTCCTTTGGAGTCGGTTCCATAGAAATCAAATCTGGCTATGGGCTTAATTTTGACAAGGAATACGAAATTTCTCATATAATAAATGATTTCAAGAAACATTTTTTCCCTCGCATTCAAATAAAAAACACTTTTATGGCCGCACATGCCATACCCAAGGAATTTAAAACATCCAAAGAGTATATGAATCAAGTGGTTCTTCCCTTGTTAGAAAAATTAGGCGCTGAACACATTCTTGATGCTGTCGATATTTTCTTTGAACGAGGATATTTTGATAAGACGGATACCGTTTCACTTTTTGAATGCGCAAAAAAATTTAATTTACCTGTCAAACTTCATGCCGATGAATTTCAAGATAATAAGGGTGCCATTCTCGGATGTGAGTACAGGGCATTATCAGCAGATCATTTACTTATGACAGGTGCGGATGGCATTGAGGCATTGGCCCAATCACAAACAGTAGCTACCCTTTTACCTGGTACCGGTTTCTTCCTTGGTAAAAAGCAAGCAGATGCCAAAAAGTTTTTAGATGCCGGCTGTAAGGTAGCTATCGGCTCGGATTACAATCCAGGCAGTTGTCATCTAAATAATGTTCTACTTGCAGCTTCTCTCGCAGCTCCTCATTATAAAATGAATATTGCCCAATTATGGTGTGCAATTACCCTAAATGCAGCCCACGCTCTTAATTTAAAAAAACAGGGTGCAATTATCAAAGGTCTTTCTCCCAGATTTTCCATTTTTGACTGTAAATGCATTGATGAAATTACTTATTCCTGGGGTAAAAACTTCGCAATAACTGAATTACACTAATAATCACGAAGCTTTTGTATAAATTTTAGCCGCAGTATTTGAAATCATTTTATAAATTTCTTCCCTATTAAAAGGTTTATAAATAATTCCAGAACTCAACCTATTTACAATATCACTGGTTTTAGATTTCTCTTCATTCAACTGACACCCGGTAACAACTATAATTGGGATATTGTCACACAACTTGTTTCTTACATTATTAATAAACTCATCACCTCGCATATTAGGCATCTTCAAATCAACAAAGACCATAATATATTTTTCTTCTTTAACCATTTCAAGTGCTATTTGTCCATCTGCAGCTTCATCTACTACAAAACCCACATCTTCTAGATATGATTTTAAAATTTCTCTAATATCTTCTTCGTCATCAACTACCAGAATTTTTCCTCTGTAAGTCGAGGTTGATTTCTCTTTGACCTTTTCCTGCTTTTTATGGATCTCTAAAACACAATCAGCGAGCGGTAATAAAACTTCAAACTCTGTTCCCACATTAACTTTGGATTTAACACTTATACTTCCTTCAAAACTGTCAATTATAGACGAGACAATTGAAAGACCAAGTCCAGTACCTTTTCCAACATCCTTTGTAGTGTGAAATGCTTGAAAAATTTTTCCTAAGTCTTCTTCCTTTATACCACATCCGTTATCTATAATTTTAATGCATACCTGATTATTAATATTTTTTGTAATAATATCTATTTGCCCGCCAACACCCTCTAATGCATCTTTGGAATTAGTAAGCAAATTCATTAATACTTGCTGAAATCTCCCTAGATTAATAATTACTTTGGAATTGTTACACCCAAAGTTTTTCTTTATAACTATATTTTCCTTTTCAAATATGGATTCTACCAAACTCACGGTATCATTTATAGCCTCGTGAACATCCATAATTTCTTGTTCTTCAGAGTCATTTCGCGCAAAACTTCTAAGACCTTTTACTATTCCCCTGATACGTTCCATGGCAGAATTTATTTTTTCAAAACGTATATTAAATGCATCATCCTTGGCATATTCCCTACCTAGCATTTCCAAATTGCCTTGAACAATCGTTAAGGGATTATTAATTTCATGACCAACTCCTGCCGCTAATTCTCCAATGGTAGCCAATTTGTCACTATGAATAAGTTTTTTTCTCATTTCAGATTTTTCTTTTTCTACACTCATTCTTGATGTAATATCTTGCTCAATCGCAATATGATTGATGACTTCTTGTTTACTGTCTAATATGGGAATAACTTCAATATTCAACCAAACTTGATCACCATTTTTTTTATAATTGCATAATTCCACACATACTCTTTTCCTATTTTTTAATCCCTGACGCATTTCTAAAATTACGTTTGGATCGGTGTTTTCTCCATTTAAAAAATCTGCAGGTTTTTTTCCCAACACTTCTGGCAAAGTATATCCGGTTATATTAGTAAAACTTTTATTTAACCATTCAATTTCACCATCTTTATTCATAATCAGGATACCACTGTGGGTATGCTCGGCAATCATAGCCAATCGTTTAAGTTCATTGGTTTGAAGTTTTATTTCTGCGATCATTGACCAATCTCTTAATTTTAAAATCCATGCCATCAACGCGATTGGTATAACCAAAACTAGTAAAATCATTCCAAGTATTTTTATTAGTTTTTCATTTTCTTGTTTAAGCGTAGTATTGAAACCCTGATAATCTAAACCTCGACCAATAACCCATTCCCATGGTTGAAAATTTATAACAAAATAATTTTCTTGATTCTCAAAATTAGTTTTATCTTCTGTGTTTTGGTTATAATTTAAAAATCCGAAACCTTTACTTTTAATAATTTGATTGAATTTTTGAATATTTAACTGGTTAGTGGTTAAGCTGGAATTTATATTATAAATCCAAAAATAATTTTGCTCATTTGTTTTTTGGTTTAAAAATTCTATTTCCAACCTTGCTTGATTTTGAGCTTTTATAAGTGAACTTTTTCCTGTAAGCACCTGCTGATTATAATAATCTAAGCGGTTAATTATCATCATGCTCATTTCTTGTAATTTTTCTTTTTCTGCTTTAAGTAAAATTTCTTTTTGGATTGGGAAAACCCAATGATTGACCATAAAACTGACGGTTATAAAAATAATGATTGCAGTAATCATCATCCATAAATAAAAAAATCGGTTTCTAAGAATTTTAATTTTATTAATACTCATAACTTTCCTAACACTTTTATCGGGATAAGCCATGCTGACATAAATATTTCATTATAATTTTTTATAAATTACGAAAGGCAAAATATGGCATTTTGTTAAATATATTTAAATAAAAAACTCGGGTATTAAATACTAAAAAAACTTTAAGCCAATATCATACATCTATTTGATATTACATTGACTTAAAGTTTTAAATAATTCAGATCAAATGACCTTAATATTTTATTGCACCAGGGTTTGGTTTTTGATTGTATCCAACACTAAATCGTTAACTGATTTTTGGCAAACCTTTTGTTTTGGATAAGTTGATAAAAAAGCTCCATATTCCTTAATTTCTTCTAGGCGACAGCTCCAATAAAGTTCACCTTTATGAACCGTAATATCTGGGCAACCATCACACATATTCTGTCTTCCGTCTTCCAAAAAATCGATGGGCTGTATAATCATAAAACCCTGGAGGTTGACTCGCTTAAAAAAATTCCAAGGCGATAAAAGATTTTCCCTTATGTATTTAAAAAATATTTTTCTCATCTGCTTATCAATTAAAGAAAATAAAACCATAACCATTCTACCCGCAGTTCCCATTTTGGGACTGGAATACGACAACCATTTTCCTTTCATGTAATGAGATACATTTTGGATTATTTTTTGAAAATTTGGAGAAACAAAACCATAAGTCTTATCACCTTGGGCCATTCTTACTCCCAATAACCATTTAAACGATGCTGGATCACAAGTACCATTTAAATATGCACTCGGCATATAGTCTGGCTCAAATCCTCTGATTACATTTACTGCATCTTGAGCCTTTAATATACCTCCTTCTCCCCAGTCAGTATTAGAATAAGGCATTTCAATTTTTTGACCATTAACATAAGACTCTAAATGAGGAGACATACCAGGCTCTCGATACAAAATAAAAACAACTGAATGAACAATATCAATATTTTTAGATGCCCATTTATAAACTTCTGTTAATTGGGGTAAAGTTTTATGAGTGACGGTCTGGTTAAATGAACAAGATATTCCACCAATTTTTTGCAACATTCTGGCATATTTTTCGCGAACCACGTTTAAATCTCCCTCAGTACTTGCATCCTTTGGAGCATCTGGTCGATTTTGGCTTAAATCAACATGGAAAGTGAAACCGTAAACACCAGCTTTTTTAAGTTGAACCAACATATTCTCAGTCAGGGCTATACCATTTGTGTTTAAAATTGGTTTCCATCCCATTCTATGAATCATGCTTACAATTTCAACAATCTGAGGATGTACCAAAGGATCTCCTCCGGCTATACTCATACAATCACTGACTCTTTTTTCTTTAAAAACATCCAAATCTTCTTGAATTTCTTGTAAAGTTTTATGACCGTCTTTTAGAGGGTCTCTATAACACCCTTTACAACGTAAATTACATTTAGTCGTTACTTCTAACCACGAAATACCATTATCTGATAAAGACCATGGTAAACGATATAAATTTTTATGGTTTAAATTTTTCAAGATAACTCCCTGGCTTTTTTTTAATGTTTATCAAGACTTTTCCAAATATGTAAATAAAAAAGTTTCTTGTGAAAACTTTATTTACTTTCTTAACATTTGTTTAAAAAACATAACAAACCGTTCAGGCTGCTGATTAATAGGTTGATCATTTTTCTCTACTAACTTTTCTCAAAATAAACTATTGTACTCTAAATTGTAGTAATTTTAACTTTTCAAAACAAGCATCTCTATCTGTAACTACTGGAAAATTAATATACGATATTTTATAATCTTCGTTTTTAATTCCGTACAGAATAATTTAGTTAATAATAATGATATAATATATTAAAATATGTTTATGAAATTTCGCTCAAAAATTATTATTTTAAATAACATCCATGGCCAATCCTTTATGGAGTTTTTATTTCTTTTTTTAACCTTAATTATTCTATCGTTTGTAATGTTAAAAGCAACCAATAATGGAATTGCCGATCGCTGGGTTACCTTGGTTTCTATTATCACCAGCCCTAACCCTGACAATAAAATCAAGCCTGTTTTAAGATAAGGAAATAATATGAGTTATATTTTATCCATTGATCAAGGTACTACTGGAACTACTGCTTTACTTGTTAATACCAGCAATTTTGAAATAATTAAAAAATGTAATATAGAATTCGAACAAATTTTTCCCAAGCCTGGGTGGGTAGAACATAATCTAGAAACCATTTGGGATTCTGTAAAAAAATCTGTTTCCCAGGTAATTATCGAGTCTGGAATAAAACCAAAAGATATAATAAGCATCGGAATTACCAATCAAAGAGAAACCACTTGTGCTTTTAATAAGGCCGGACAACAGTTACATAATGCTATCGTCTGGCAAGACCGAAGAACTGGAGAATATTGTCATAAATTAAGAAAAACCAAACGAGAAAAAATAATTAAAGAAAAAACTGGTCTTCCAATTGATCCCTATTTTTCAGCAAGTAAAATCAATTGGCTACTTAATAACTCAAAAAAAGTACAAGCGGCTCAAGAAAATAATGATTTATTCATTGGAACTATAGATGTTTTTTTATTATATAAGTTAACCGGTGGTAAATCTTTTTTAACGGAAGCTACCAACGCATCTCGAACCATGCTAATCAATTTGAAAACCTCTGACTGGGATAATGAACTCCTAGATATATTTGAAATTCCAAAAAATATTTTACCTAATATTCAAGATTCATTTAGCCATTTTGGTAAAACCGAATGTTTAGATTTTTTACCTGACGGAATCCCAATAAATTGTATTTTAGGCGATCAACAATCCGCCCTTTTTGGACAGGCTGGTTATCATGAATCATCTATGAAATGTACATACGGTACTGGTGCTTTTGTTTTATTGAACATTGGTCAAAACATTATCTATTCCAAAGCTGGTCTATTAACTACAATTGCTTACCGTTACAAAGGGCAATCTTTTTATGCTCTGGAAGGAAGTTGTTATATTGCTGGAGCGGCAATTCAATGGTTAAGAGATAAATTGAACATTATTACTCACTCTAGCGAAACTGAAAAAATTGCTGAAAAGATTACCAACTTAGAGGAAACAAAGGATATTTTTTTTCTACCATTTTTCACGGGAATTGGTTCACCTCACTGGAATTCTGAAGCAAAAGCAGCTATTTTGGGACTTTCCAGGGATTCAAATAAATCGCATATTGTTAAGGCTTGTCTGGAAGGAATTGCTTTTTCTATAAATGATTTGCTAACTGCTATGAGTGAGGACGCAAAAATAAAAATAGAATCATTAAAAGTAGATGGTGGTGCTTGTGCTAATAATTTTCTAATGAATCTTCAATCTACTATTTCTAATATTAAAATCATTAGACCTAAAAACATAGAAACCACCGCCTATGGAACCGCCCTGGGAGCTGCAATCGGATTGGAATTAATAGAGTTTCATGACATCGAAAAATACTGGAAAGAAGACCAGATTTTTTCTCCAAATATCGATCAAGTTGATTATTACTCCGAGAAAAAAAATACATGGCTTCACTACGTTAAAAAAATATATTAATCAAAAATATTTTTTAGTTCGCTGATATTATTTACCATAAGATGGTTGATTAAAACTTCTTTTGAATCCAGATTTTTTTTAGATGTAATTAGCTTTTTATAACTAAGTTGCTGCATAGATCTGAGGCGAATATCCATTTTGGGTGTTGATCTTATTTCCCCAGTAAGTCCAACTTCCCCAATCCACACCGTTCTTGAATCCAAAGATTTATTAAAATAAGAACTTAAAACCGCCGCAATTATGCATAAATCAGATTCGCGAGAAAAAAGCTTCATACCGCCAGCTACATTCACATAAACATCAAAAAAAGAAAGACTTATTCCAAAATATTTCTCTATTACTGCAATAAGCATTGATAAGCGATTATTATCAAAACCCTGCGTAGTACGACGGCTATTTCCAAATTTGTTTTCCACTACTAAGGCTTGTATTTCCACAAATAAGGGCCTAGTTCCTTCTAAAATACAAGTTGTACAACGCCCATGACCTTCATTTTCATGATCATCTAAAAAATATTCCGATGGATTACTAACTTCCATTAAACCGGCACCAGTCATTTCAAAAATACCTACTTCGTTGGAATCACCAAAACGATTTTTAATCCCCCGCAAGAGTCGATAATAGCCATTTTGATCTCCTTCAAAATAAATTACTGTATCTACCATATGTTCTAAAATTTTAGGTCCGGCAATTGCTCCTTCTTTAGTGATATGACCAATTATAAAACTAGTATTAGAGGTTACCTTTGATAGATTCATTATTTCAAAGGTAACCTCTCTAACTTGCGATATCGTCCCTGGAGCTGATTGTAATTCAGGAGAAAGAGTGGTTTGAATAGAATCAATAACCAAAAATCTGGGCTTAATGGTTTTTATTTCGGCAAAAATATTTTCTAAATCCTTTTCGTGATAAATAAACATATTTTTATTGTTTTCAATACCAAGCCTTCTCATACGAGAAGCAATTTGCGAGGTTGATTCTTCTCCACTTACATATAAAACCCGGTTTTCCACATCCTTTTGGGATAAATTGCCCAGCACCTTCGTCAACAATGTCGATTTTCCAATACCCGGCTCCCCTCCCACTAAAATCAATGAACCCTTTACTAATCCTCCACCCAAAACGCGATCAAATTCATTAATACCAGTAGATGTTCTAATTTCCTGATTAATGTCAATTTCATTTAGCAACTTAGGCCTTTCTCTTTCTTGCTGCTTATTTGCCGTATGATTGTTTGTAAATGTTTTGCCCTGAAATTGTTCTTCAAATGTGTTCCATTCTTCACACTCTGGACACTTACCAATCCACTGAGCAGTTTGATAAGTACAATTTCCGCAAATAAATACCGAATTTTTCTTGGCCATATATTTTTACACCCTTAATAAAAGTTTATTTTTATACCATATCTTCAATAATAAACAATTAACAAGAAATGTTTTTGTCAAACTTGAAATATTTTAAAAAAATCAATTTCATTTATAATTTTTATACCTAATTTTTGGGCTTTGACAAATTTTGAAGAAGTGGAATTTATCTCATTAGTTAACAAATATTCAGTGTCTTTAGAAACCCCGCTAGTTACCACACCACCCATATTTCTTATTTTTTGTTCAACAATGGCCCTTTTTTCTGCAAGAGCTCCAGTAATACAAATCTGCATGCCATTTAATATTTTATTTTGGGGGGATATTTTTTGAAAATTAAATCCCACACCAACTAGTTCTTTAATTAAATCTTCTTTTTCTTTTAGTGATGCAATAAAATCTTTTGAAGATTTTTCAGCGAAAGTATCCACCTTAGAAAGCTCTTCAGCTGATAAACTGAAAAGTTTGTCCAGGGTATCATATCCTGCCTGTACTACTTTTTCACAAGTATTGTATGCTCCATGGGTGATACCAAGTGCAGATAAAAAAGTTATGAGGTCCGCTTTTTTTGAAGTTTGAATGCTGGAAAATAATTTGTCTGAAAGTTTGTCTTTAGTTTTATCCATCTTTTTTAGGTCATCTGCACTTATTTTATAAAGATCCGGAATATTTTTAATCAAACCTTTACTCAATAGTTGTTCAAGACGTTTACCGGACAAATCTTCAATTCCAATTTTTTTAATAAAATTTAGAATTTGCTCCTGCAATCTCGCCTTGCATTCAATGTTTGTACAAATCAAACGAATATCTTCAACCTTTGTTACACTACCACACTCGGGACATTTATCAGGGATCACTAATTGATTTTCGGATGCATGTTTAACAGATAAAAATTTGGGGATTACCTCGCCAGAACGAATAATTTCTATTTCATCCCCTTTTTTAAGGTTATAAAGTTTTACCACTCCATAATTATGCAAAGTAACCCTGGATATTTTCGCTCCTGACAATTCGACTGGCTCAACTAATCCAACTGGAGTAAGTATTCCATTTCTTGATACTGACCATTCAATATCTAAGAGTTTAGTAATTTTTGATTCCCCCTTAAACTTGAACGCCATTTTAAATTTAGGATGATGTTGGGTAAATCCCAGTTCTTCGTGAAGAAAAAGATCATTATAAGTAAAAACCAGGCCGTCAATTTGATAATCCCCTTCCATCATAAATTTTCTAGCATCGTCTATTATTTCATCAAAATGCTTGCAGTCTTTATGAAGAACTACCAAAGGAATATTAAATCCCATATTTTTAAGAACAGAATATTTTTCAATTTCAAATTTTAGAGAAGTCGTTTCCTCTACATAATCATATGCCATAAAAGATATGTAACGACATAATTCTAAATTATCCTTTCTGGAAATAAGCCCAGCTACTATATTTCTCGGAGAAGTTGGTTTGTCCAATCCAATTTTTTCCATTTCGTTAGCTAATTCAATAAAATTTTTCTCCTTACAAAACAGCTCTCCTCTAATTTCAATTTTTTCATCTTTAGTGTTAATCTTTTTAATAATTGAATCCATCCATAATACTTTTGAAGTTATATTTTCCCCATAGATGCCGTCTCCTCTGGTTTTAGCTAAAACCAAATCTCCCTTTTTATAAATCAAAGAACAACTAACTCCATCAATTTTATAAGTGGAAACCACTGTTTTTTCTGCTTGCCATTTAATTAAATCCTGGGGGTCATAAGTCTTTTCTAGAGATAACATTTTCGTGTCATGCTTAACCTTGTCTTCGTCCTTTGCAATGGAACCCACCAAATTTAACACTTGATTTTCTGGGTCCAATATCCTTAATTCATCTTCCAATGAATCGTATTCAGCGTCAGTTATTATTGGCCGGCCTTGATAATAATAGGCCCGATGTTGGATGATTTGTTCTTCCAATTTTTTTATTTGCTCCGTACTCATTTACTATTCCTTAAAATGTAAAGACCACTCCGGAACGCACTGAAGTATCTTTGAATTTATATTCTCTTTCGGGAGATTCAAATTTTGCCTTACTTGAAACATAACCAATCGCTCCCTGAAAACTCATAGTAGGATTCCAAGCATAACTTCCCCCAAACTCCAAATGATAGCTGGAGGAAGACTCATCCTCACCATAAACTACAGCCTCTTCGCTATAGGAAGCCCCAAGAATAAAATCTAACTCTACCCAAATGCGGACATCTTTATAAATTGGAATATTTGCATTGGCCCCAAACATCAAACCGGAGATACTCGCCGCCACAATCCCATCTGCTGCTGAATTTTCAACTCCGTAAGAATTCTTCGCATAACCAATATATCCATCCACTCTCGGCCCATAAAAAAAACCCAGCGGTAAATATCTATATCCCGCCTTAATTTTATATATTCCAAAATCGGTGTTGTTAGAATTTTTAGTAAATGTTCCCTCATCTTTAGAAAGTGATGCGAATTTTTTTTCAATTTCCACAGAACCCCAAAAATCCCTAGTTGCCCATAATTCTAAATCTAACTTGGCGCCATACATCAAGCCACTCATTTTTCTTGTGATCGTGCCTGCAGTTTCTTGAGATACACTTCCCGGCCCCAAGACTATATCAATTCCAAGTGTTCCTAACCTTCCAAAATCAAAAGTTTCTGACTCCGGGTACTTCATTATCTCGATTTCTTCTTCCGTTTTACCCTTTTTTGTTTTCTTTAAAACAAGCCAATCTCCAACCTTTAATTTCTTTTTTGATTCATACTCAATAACTTTCCCTTGCGAAATGCTCTTCCTGGCATGAAATATTTTAGCAATGGCAACTTGATCATATTTCCAATCTACAATTGTTTTCAATAATGGGTGAACTTTTTTTTCCGTGAGTCTTACAATATCTACATGATCCTCATCCATAACACCGTACAAAGTTCCTGTATCCACCGTAAACTGATCTCCCAGAACACCAATAATAAGCCCATCATAAGGAATCATTTTTTCAAATTTTGTTAACCAATTTATTAATGTTTGATAAATCACTTCAATATTTGAATGACTTAGATTAGTTTTTTCATCTATATAAATATCTTCGCCATTGCTACCATAGATTTTTAAAGATACTTCAGATCCACTGGCAAGTGATTTTATCGTTACACTTATTAGAGAACCTGAATTAGTTTTTTCTGCTATCAAATTTCTCACTTCTGGATTATTTAAATGTTCATGAATATTATTTTTATAATTTCTTAAAATATTCATTATTTCCGAATTATGACGATAATAGCACCATGTGGAATCCTTCAAATAATTTTCCAACTTTTCATATATCTGATATGAAATTGCTCCCTTGATGGAATCTGCCACTGGAAGCAGCATACATCTTCTTAAACTAATTTCTTCAGAGGCCAATAATTTAGAAGCAAGGAACACTAATAATATAAAAACAAATATTTTTTTCATGTAAAAATCCTATTGAATGTGTTTTTCCGATTTATTACAATCAGAAATAACGCTTTTTTGAGATATTTGTTTTTCATACAAATTCACTAACATTTTCAATTCACTGATTTCTTCCTGAGCAACGACTAATTGTTTTTTTAAAAAACCCACTTGCTTTTCCAATTTAAACATCTGATCTTCCAGGGAGTCAGCTTGCACATTATTTATCCCGACAGAATTTTCAAAAATATAAAACTTTCCATCAATCAATTGGCTAACAACCCGCTTTGATTTAATATATCTTCTAATGGTTGAGATAGATTTTCCGGTTTTTTTTGAATATTCAAAAATGGATAGCCAAGCGCTTTCCTCTTGCAATTTATTCATAGTTTCATCCTTGTAACAGTTACATAAATTTTAAAGCAAGTTTGAAATATATGCAAAAGACTTAATATTTGTTTTTCTACGAACGCGCCGCGTTTTTTTGAAATATGGCTTTTTTTTATAAATATTGAAATTTAATGTTAGAATAAAAGCTTCAAGGATTATAATTATAAAACGATTAACACTACTTTTTTTATTATCATCACTTTATTCATTCCAGACTCTAGCCTACAGTCTCGAAAATTTTTTCACTGACGACTTTTTAAACACTAAGATAATTTTAAATCCTAATTTGGTTCCCAAGGTTAGTTTTAACCAAAACTTTGAACTAGATAATTTCGATTATATTAAGCAGGATCCTGAAAATTTAGTCGATCCTTTTTTTAAGGTCCCAGATTATTTATCTTCGTCGGTAAAATTTTGGTTTGATATTTATACTAAATACGACGAAACTACCACGCTTGTTCATGATAAAATTAATTTTGATCTTATCTATGGCACAATCAGTTTCACTGAGCTGGATTACAATAATGTGGGTCCAATTACTAAGGCTAATTTTCGACAACAAATGGAAAGGGAAAGGTTTGCAGAGATCAAATTGGCAATTACACATATTTTTGATGGAAAACCACTTAATTCTTTTGAAAACAAAATACTGGAAAAAATTATTCAAGCAGGTATTGTCATACCTTTAAACAAAAAAGATAAAAATAAGCTAAAAACCAACTTGCTACGAGGGCTTCGCCGACAATCAGGCTTAAAAAATCAAATCAATCAAGGACTGATTTATTTTGATCAATATCGCAATACTATTCAAAAATATCTCAATATTTTTGAACTCCCCGAAGAAATTTTGGCTATTGCTTTTGTAGAATCCAGTTTTAATATTAAAGCTCATTCGCGGGCCGGTGCTGTTGGAGTTTGGCAATTTATCAAAAGCACTGGACACTCTTTTTTAAATATTTCAGATAATTATGATGAAAGGAAAAATATTATTTTATCTACCCTTGGCGCTTTTCATTTACTCAAGCAAAATTTTAGAATATATGAGTCTTGGCCACTAGCAATTTCTGCTTACAATAGCGGGCATAAACATATTTTAAAAGCGCGCAGCCTAAATAGAAAAGGAAAATTTAGTTTTCAAAAATTTCTAGAAGATTATTCCCACGCTGATATAATGTTCGCCTCTAAAAATTATTTTAGTGAAGTGTTGGCAATGATTCTTTCTCTAAAATACCGTAAATATTTTTATAAAAGCATTGCCAACGATAGTTATAAGGAATTTTATCTCTACAAAAATCTTCACTTTTCAAACTTACAAAAAACTTCTACCCAGTTAGGACTAGATCGTTTGCGTCTGCGAAGTCTTAATCCACATTTACCGGCCCAAAGTAATCCACCCCTGATGGTAACCCTAACCCTCGATCAAATCATTGATCATCCTGAATATGTACTTATTGACGATAAATTAGTAACCAAATATTTTCCTAAAAATTTTAAAAAGATTTCAAAAGTTAAAGTTGCTCAATAAGATAGGTATCCATTGAACAATATGTTTGAATATAGTCATATTTACCTTCGTAATATTTAACTTCAATGTTTACAACTCCATGGCGATCGCCATTTATAAATATTTTTTCAGTTGTTTCAGTTAGCTCACTATATAATTTACCTTCTCCATCTAAATATTTTACCTCCAAGCCAAGCTGACCATTATATGCGTTTCCCGAATAAAATATTTCTTCTGGGTGATTTTCTAAGTTTAATTGAATCATACAGCTTGTTTCTAAATTATCATAATTAAACGCATCCAATATATAATCAATAAACTCCTGGTTAGGAACAACCAGGCTAGTTTTTTCATAATAACCCAAAAAAATTGGTGCTTTTAAGTGGGTCAATTCTAGATATTTTCTTGCCCCAAGGGATTTATATGGTGTCTTGATTGAATAAGTATATAAGGATTCTTTTTGAGAAGTTGTTTGATAATTAAAATATTTGATCTGTTCATTAGAAATATCCAAAGCTTTTTCTTTTTTAATTAACAAACCTTCCTCTATTAAATCAAAAATATCCAAATCACCCCGCACAAAGCTAGCATTCTCAAAAAAAACTTCATCTTCTACTACGTGAATGATTTTTTGAGCAATTTGATCCCCAATTAGGTACTTTATAAGAACATTACCCGGTTTAACTCCGGCAATTAAAACAAAGGTCGCCTGTAACTTGTCGACTATTTTAAACGAATCATTAAGGTACAAATATTTTCCTTCATCTGTTTCAAGATTTACATCGTCAACCAATTCATCTAACTCTATAAGGACGAAACCACCAGGTAGGTTTGCATTTTTGCTGGTTAAAAAATTATTAAAATCCTCTGCATAAAAAACTGGTACATTGATTCCAAAATCACCTTCCTCAAGCAACACATCCAAACTGGTTCTCACAAAATTATCAGCTATAACCCGCCCTGGAATCGTGGCAAATTTTGTATTTAATTCCCTGGATAAATTGATTTCACCTTCGCCTCGATCAAATAAAGCGTCTTGATTGTTATATGCTGGAATAAATTGAAACGAACGCACATTTTCTATCAGACCTTTACCGAACTTGACCCGAGTAGCTTTAAGTGTAAGATTCGCTGGCAAACCAGGTTGAGATGGTTCTACCGACTTACGACTGTTGCTTTTTTTTGTGGTGTTCTCATAAGCTACCTCTAAACGTCCAACCAAATCCGCAGATGGTGAAGTTGTAGCGGGTGATTGTGGCGGTACTTGGGTAGTTAATTTTTTAGCTTTTGTATTATTAATTTTTTCTCTTTTAATGACTTCAGCTAATCGATTTGAAACACCTGTCATTTGCGAAATTGCCACTGGTTGACTATTCATTTTTTTCTTATTGTTTTTTGAGTAGTCAATTACATAGAAGTCATCTATTTGGGTAGAAACACCAATGTTGTCCTCGCTGAAATTGGAACTTGGATTGGGATTAGAAGGTGAGTAGTCATTTTTTTGCGTCGATGCGCTGTCAACATTAACATCTTTGATTTCAGCTTTTTCAATTGAAAGTGGTTTTTCATTTTTTTCAACAATTGGTTCACTTATTTTTGAGTACTCACTTGGGGTTGTTTCATCCAAATTTTCTATTTGTTCAAATTTATTGAAATTTTGAATTTTAATACTGGGAGTATCCTTGATATTTGTTTTAGCAAGTTGAGTATTCACTTCATCCAAAGAATGTAATTCATTAATTTTCTCAACATTTACTTCTGTTGTTTTTTTGTTTTCCTGGACAAGTTTATTTTTTTGTTCTGCTATATCTTCATTATTTTTTATTATATCTTCTGCCAACTGAATATCATTTAACTTCCTAAACGCATTTGCCAATTTACTTTGCAAAGTTACAAGATCAAGAGATTGCGGGGTGGTAAATTTTTGTTCATATGTTTTTAAAATTTCATCATTATTTATATTTCCTTCACGGGTAACTTCTTTTTTAGAAAAAGTATCAACTACATTATAGTCTGCAGTTGATGAATTTATTTTTATTTCTTGTGCTGTTATATCTATTGCGGCAATTACACTTTTGTAATTCCGTATTTTGTTCATCTTGGGAGTAACGGGGGGTTTGCTCCTAGAGTTGTTTTTCTTATGATTAATATCTGCCACAACGGAGTTGATATTTAAAGTTTCATCTTCGATGTTATTTCTGGGAGCATCACTTTTTATTATTTCTGGAACTAATTGCATATCTTTTACAATGATCATGGTTTTCGTCAGTTCACCAATAAAACTAAGATCAATGATTATTGGGTTTCTAGAAAGGTTGAATTGACAAAGAAAAAACAGACACGCTAAAAGAGCTGCGATAAAAAAATTACCGTATAGTAGGGGTGATATAAACCTCATGTTTTTAATCATCTAGCTATATTTTGCACCTGTTTTATTTTTTTTGGAAGAGGTAAATTTTATAAAGATTAAAGATTTTTAAAAAACAAGTATTGGATACTCACATAGGACCACTATTTTTCAAACATCATTATTTTCAACTTCGCTTCCTCTAATTTTTGGTAAGATTCTTGGTATTCATCCTTTTTTATATTCATTTTATCAACTATTTTCTGAAATTTTTCTTTATCTTCGATTGCCTGTTTAAGATCAATTTCCTTTTGGATTTCGCAGCTATCACATAATAGCGTTACGTTGTTATCTAAGATTTTACACACACCTTTTTTTATTAAGTATTTTCTTTTTTCGTTGGCACATTCAACATAAGAAATTCCTAAATCCATTAGTAGGACCATGTTGTCATGATCATTTAAAACCCCGGCAGGACCTAGAGGAGTAGGAATCGTAATGTTTTTTGCTTCAAGATCTGTCTCAACGATTTTATTTTTAGTTATTATTTTTATCTTTAGCATATTATTAAAAATTAAAGCGTTTTAGCTTTTTCATAAACCATTTCTAAATTACCAACCATATAAAAAGCTTGTTCTGGAATATGATCACATTTTCCACTCAATATTGAATCAAAACCCTCTATAGTATCTTCAATTTTTACAAATTGTCCTTTTTGACCAGTGAATGTTTCAGCTACTATAAAAGGTTGTGACAAAAATTTTTGAATTTTTCTTGCTCGCGATACAATTATTTTGTCCTCTTCAGAAAGTTCATCCATTCCTAGAATAGCAATAATATCTTGCAGTTCTTTATACCTTTGTAAAATAACTTGCACTTGTCTTGCAACTTGATAATGTTTTTCACCAACAATCTCTGGAGTTAAAACTGTAGAAGAAGAGGTTAGTGGATCAACTGCTGGATAAATTCCTTGTTCCACAATCGCTCGTGAAAGTTCTGTGGTCGCATCCAAGTGTGCAAACGTTGTCGCAGGAGCCGGATCAGTATAGTCATCAGCAGGAACATAAACTGCTTGAATTGAAGTGATAGATCCCTCATTAGTAGAGGTGATTCTTTCTTGCATTTCTCCCATTTCAGTTCCCAGGGTGGGTTGATAACCTACCGCGGAAGGTATTCTACCTAAAAGAGCCGAAACCTCTGAACCTGCTTGAGTAAATCTAAAAATATTATCTATAAAAAGAAGCACATCCTGTTTTTCTTCATCTCTAAAATATTCTGCTACTGATAGCGCAGTCAGGGCAACCCGAGCGCGTGCACCAGGTGGTTCATTCATTTGTCCATAAACTAAAGCAGTTTTACTGATAACACCAGATTCTTTCATTTCTCTATATAAATCATTTCCTTCCCTGGTTCTTTCTCCAACACCTGCAAAAACTGAATACCCTCCATGATGAGTAGCTATGTTGTTGATCAGTTCCATTATTAAAACTGTTTTACCAACACCAGCACCACCGAACAATCCAATTTTACCACCTTTTAAATAAGGCGCCATAAGATCAATAACTTTAATACCTGTAAAAAAGGGTTCTAATCTAGTAGATTGTTGATCAAAGGTTGGGGGATCTCTATGAATGGAATAACTTTTATTTGAATCAATTTTACCCATTTCATCAACGGGTTGGCCAATTACATTAATTATCCTTCCAAGTAATCCTTTCCCGACTGGAACTTGAATTTGCATCCCTGTATCTCTTACTCTAATTCCACGAGCCAAACCTTCGGTAGAATCCATGGCAATACATCGAACTATATCATCCCCCATATGTTGAGCTACTTCTAAAACCAGGTTTTCTTCCAAATCCGATATTTGTTTATTAGTTGTTCGAATATCGTTTAAAATTGCTGGCAAATGTCCTCCAGAAAACTGAACATCAACAACTGGCCCCAAAACCTGTTTTATTTCACCATAATTATTTTCATTCATATCAGCCCCACTACAATGTTTCAGCACCAGATACAATTTCAATTAATTCTTTTGTGATCGATGCTTGTCTTCTTTTATTTATTTTTAAATTTAGATCTCTAATTGCTTCTTTACAATTTTTAGCAGCATTATCCATTGCCACCATTCTAGCTGCATGTTCTGTCGCTTCAGAATTTAAAAAACAGCTGTATAAAATACTTTTAAAGGCTTCCGGTAAAACATAATCCAGGATTTCTTTATGAGTCGGTTCATATTTGTAATCACATGTTTCGAATTTTTCATCCTCATTTATTTCAAATGGTAATACTTTTTTAATAACTGGTTTATAAGAACCACTACCCTTATAAGCATTATAAGCTACGTAAACTTCCCCCACCTCATTACTTAAAAATTCATTTAAAAAATCTGTAGAAACCGCATTTAAAAACTGGTCAAAAATGTCATCAATTTTATGATGATATTGGGTTCTTACATTATGATATTTTAAAATGTCTTTTGCTTTTGATCCCCAATAAGAAATTCGTACAATATCTTCTTGCCCATTAATAAAATTTTTAACAAATTTTGCAATATGATAATTACAACTTCCACACAAACCTCTATCGGTACTTAATACCAACATGTGTTTAAAAACATTGTTAGTCTTTCGAAGTATTGGATGAGATAGGAATTCATTGGCCGTAGTACACTTATAGACTAGTTCTTCTATTTCTTGTCGATAAGATTCAGCCTTGTGAAGCTTATCTTGAAACTTATTCATTTTGGAAGCTGAAACAAGCTTCATCGCACTTGTTATTTTCAAAGTGCTTCTAGTGGTTTTTAATTTCTTTTTTAAAACTTTAATATTTGCCATCTATTTTAAAAACCTTCATCTTTTAAATATTGTTTTAAAATATTTAAAAGATTTTCTTTTTCTCTGTCAAATTCATCGGGGGAGTCGGTAATCCTATTTCTTAATTCACCCTGGGTGCTCTTAAAAAAAGCTATCATTCTGTCTTCCATTTCCTGGATTTTTTCAACAGGTACGGTATCAAAAAGACCATTGGTTGCAGCCAAAATACCAATTACTTGATCAATAACTTCAATTTGCACATATTGTTTTTGTTTTAGCAATTCCACCAATCGCTTACCACGGGCCAATTGTTTTTTGGTTGCCTCATCTAAATCTGATCCAAAAGCGGCAAAAGCTGCTAACTCACGGTACTGAGCTAAATCAAGACGAAGAGATCCACAAACTTTTTTCATGATTTTTTTCTGAGCAGCACTACCAACCCGCGAAACTGATAGTCCAACATTTACTGCTGGTCGAATCCCTGAGTTAAACAAATCAGATTCTAAATAAATTTGTCCATCAGTTATAGAAATAACATTAGTTGGTATATATGCTGAGACATCGCCTTCCTGTGTTTCAATAATAGGGAGTGCCGTTAGAGATCCGCCGCCCATTTTATCTGAATACTTGCATGCCCGTTCTAGTAATCTAGAATGCAAGTAAAAAATATCTCCTGGGTAAGCTTCACGACCCGGTGGTCTTCTAAGAAGTAAACACATTTGCCTATAGGCTTGAGCCTGTTTTGTTAGATCGTCATATATTACTAAAGCGTGTTTCCCTTTATCCCGGTAATATTCGCCAATTGCGCAACCAGAATAGGGAGCTAAAAATTGTAAAGGTGCCATATTAGAGGCTGTAGCTGACACGATGATGGTATACTTTAAGGCATCGTGTTCTAACAACTTCTGATAAATTTGACGAACTGTTGATTGCTTTTGACCAATGGCTACATAAACACAAATAACATTATCGTTTTTTTGATTAATAATAGTATCAATTGCTATAGCTGTTTTTCCGGTTTTTCTATCACCAATAATCAGTTCTCTTTGGCCTTTGCCAATTGGAATCATAGAATCAATTGCTTTTATTCCTGTCTGGATTGGTTCACAAACAGGCTGCCTGGCAATAATCCCTGGCGCTTTTAATTCAACAGGTCTGGTTTGTATAACCTCTATTGGGCCCAAGCCATCTATAGGATTACCGATCGGATCGATTACTCTACCTAACAAATTATCACCTACAGGTATTTCAACAATTTTTCCTGTGCGTTTTACGATACTACCTTCTTTAATAGAAGGATCGTGTTCAAATAAGGCTATACCAACGTTGTACTCTTCCAAATTTAAAACCATGCCACGGCTTCCACTTTCAAATTCAACATATTCTCCTGACATTACGTTTTTTAGCCCATAGGCTTTAACAATGCCATCCCCCGCTTTTACTACAATACCAGTTTCAACTGTTTCAATCTTATTGCTATAGTCGGAAATATTTTTTCTAATTATAGAGGTAATTTCTTCTGGTTTGAGTCTCACGTGAGCTTTCTCCTTTTTAACAATTTGTTAAGCTGGGTATCTAAAGTTAAATCAAGCAAAAAATCCTCCACTCGCGCTCGATAACCAGCAGTGATTTCTTCTCTTTTGGTATATTCTATTTCCAGTTTCTCCGGATAGTATTTTTTAATTTTACTTTTAAATATTTCCAAGGCTCTTTCTTCCAAATAATCGTTTGTTCCTTCGACATAAACTTTACGAAAGCCTTTATTTAAGTAAATCATTTTTTCAATTTCTTCAAATATTTGGAAGATGAAATTTAATCTTTTATTTTCGTTTAAATATAAAATAAAACCAATTACAATTTGTTCATTTAAAAGTTTCAATAAAATTTCAGTTAAAACATTTTTTCTTTCTGTTTTTGAAACAGTATTATAAAGTAAAATCTTTTGCAAAATCTCATTTTCTTTTAAAGTTTCAATAAACAGATTTAACTCTTCAAGAAATTTGGGGTTTTCTAGCCAAAATAGAAAAAAAACCTTTGCGTATATATTTGTAATCTTTTTTTTCATAGTTGATTATCAATTAGTTTATTTTCTATTTTGCTTTTTAATTCATTATTAAATTTTATGTCTTTTTTCGTGTTATCGATTATATTATTCATTATTCCTAAATATAATTTTTGAACAAGGCTTATTTCTAGATTGTCTTTTCTTTGACTGATCTCAGTTTTTAACTGTCGCTCTCGTTCCGTAAGTTGTTCTTTTTTTAATTGCAAATAATTTTCAATGGATTCTTTTGTTTTAGATTCTAACTCCGCAATTATATTATTCATATTAGACAGAGTTGCCTCTGCTTTTTTTAGTCTTATCTTTATTTCTTGCAAATGATCTTCGTTTTCTTTAACTTCCTTGATAAATTGATTATGTTCTTTAGAAAACATGATATTTAATTTATCTTTAAGTAAATAATAACAAATCATGACTACAATTACGAAATTCAGAAAATGATACTTCAAAGACCAAAGTCCTTCTTGTAGTGATTCAGAACCTAAACAATAAGAAATCCTATGGAAGAATATAAGTATGAAAAAAAATATTTTATTCATTAATTACTTTATCCATTAGTATTTGCTGATAATCAGGGATTTTTTGTTTTTCAAAAGCTGCGATTTTTTCAAAACTTTCAATAATTACTTTTTTTTCTTCACTAAATTTAACAAGATAGTGGTCTTCAATTTCCTTAAGCTCTTCTCTGTGTAATTGATCATGTTTTTTTATATAATCATTATAAAATTGATGCATTTGATCCTTAGCTTTTTTTACTTCGAGATCAATATTATTTTCAGCAGTAATCGCATCTGATTCATTTTTTTCAATTTGTTTTTTTTTGTATTCGGTTAATTCCAATCTGGATATATAAATTTGAAGAACTTTTTGAAAAAGAATTTTATCGAGAATAAAAAACGATAATAAAAAAATTCCTAGCTGATAAAAAAATGTATAATCAACACCAAGTTGTTGTAAAAAATTTATATAAACCTCTGACTTTTTTTAACTATACTATACCTATCCATGTATGATTTTCAAGCGTTAGATCAGCTAAGGAAATTTTTGATTAAATTGATCAACTATTTTCGGTCATGCATTTTAGTTGTACCATGAAAAATAACACCCTCATCCACAATCAAGCTCGGGGTAGTAATTGTACCTTCAAAACGAGCTGGTCTAAGAATTTCAACTCGCGCACTCGCATGAATATTACCTTTAACATTTCCTGAAATAAGAATTATATTTGCATTAATATCCGCATTAACATTAGCACCTTCTGAAATTATCACAGTATCCGTCGAAAAAATCCGCCCAGTGACTATCCCAGCAATACGTGCAACTCCATTAAAGGAAAGATTTCCCTCGAATTTACAACCTTCTTCTATAATTGCCGAGATTTCATTTTTTCTTTCTGCCATATACCAATCACAATATTATTTTTTTCTCAATAAATAATCAAAAATATCGTTAAATCCTGCTTCGTTGTTATATTTTATAACAATTTCCCCGGTACCGTTGGGTTTATTTTTTATTTGGAAATGAAATCCCGTATTTTGCTCTAAAATTTGTTTAAGTTGATCAATTTTTTCATCAAAATAGGGGTTTTGTTTAGCACTTTTACTTACTTTTGAACCCTTTTTAATTAATTCTTCTAATTCTCGAACTGACATTTCATTAGTAGCAGCTAGATTAGCATAACGCGAAACAGATTCTTGATCCTTCAAGGCTGCCAGCACTTTAGCATGACCAAAGCTTAAAAAATCTTTTTGAATAAGATCTATAACATTTCTTGGAAGTTTTAATATCCTTAAAAAATTCGCAACCGTTGATCTTTCTTTGCCAATTTGTTTAGCAAGTTCTTCCTGAGTAAGATTAAAATCATCCATCAACTGATAATAAGCAAGGGCTTCTTCAATACAATTTAAATCAGCCCTTTGCACATTTTCAATTATAGAAAGAATTAATTTTTCTCTATCGGTAACTCGTTTAACAATTACCGGTACAAATTCTAATTTAGCCTTAATGGCTGCTCGTAAACGACGTTCACCTGCAATTAATTCAAACCCTTGATCAGCTTTTCTTACTATTAAGGGTTGAATTATTCCGTTTTCTCTTATGGAATTTGAAAGTTCTTCTAATTCTTTTTCTTTAAAAATTTTTCTTGGTTGATTTGGATTGGTTTTAATTTCATTAACATTAAGAATGGTAGGGTTGTTAACAACTTCGATTTCATTTTCTTCCCCAAATTGTTGCTCGAGAGTATTTGAAATAATTTCATGATTAGTATCTTGAATTAAAGAAGCAATACCCTTACCTAATACGATTTTTTTGGCCATAAATTCTCTCTTTTTTAAACAAATGCAGGTGCTTGTTGTTTGTTAATAACTTCATTTTTTCTATCCTTGAGAATTATTTCCTTGGCCAAATCCAAATAGGCCTCACTTCCTTTAGATTCTATGTCATACAAAATTATTGGTTTACCGTGGCTGGGACATTCCGACAGCTTTACATTTCTAGGAATAATTGTTTTAAAAACTTTTTCAACAAAATATTCTCTAATTTCATCAACCACTTGTTTGTGCAAAGAATTTCTTTTATCGAACATTGTTAATAAAATACCCTCAATGGTAAGTCCGGGGTTTAAAGTTTTTTTAATTAATTGAACAGTATTTAGCAATTGTGTAAGACCTTCCATTGCAAAGTACTCAGTTTGCAGCGGTACCACAATATTGTGCGTAGCGTTAAGGGCGTTGAGTGTTAATAGTCCCAGAGATGGGGGACAATCAATAATAATAAAATCGTATTGATTTTCAATTTCTGCCAAAGCTAATTTAAGTTTATGCTCTCTGGCCATTACACTAACTAACTCCATTTCCGCTCCAACTAAATTATTATCAGCTGGACATATCTGCAAAAATGGAATTTTTGTTTTATAAATTGCTTGCGTAATTGAAGTGTTTCCAATTAATGCATGGTAGATATTTTTTAAAGCAAATGTTTCCTTTTTTAAACCTAAACCAACAGATGCATTTCCCTGTGGATCAAGATCTACAAGAAGGGTTTTCTTTTCATAAACGGCTAAACAAGCTGCTAAATTTATTGCAGTAGTTGTCTTTCCAACACCACCTTTTTGATTAGCAATTGAAATTATTTTTGCCATGCAAATCTCCATTTATTATTTAATATATTTTTAGTTTAAAGCGGTATGTTTGACAAGAAACTTTTTTATAAATGTTCCATATGGAACATTTATTTTAATATTTTTGATAAAAGAACTTTATCCTTTTTTGAAAAAGTTCCACATGGAACATTTTTATTAGAAAATCCTATAATTGTTCTTTGATAATTTTGAAGCGAATATTTTTTATTTTCAATTACATTCCAAAATAGTAGTTGATTTTGATAATTTTCCTTTTCTTCTACATTAGGCCCTTTATAAAAAAAAATTTTAATTTTTTTTGTTGTTACAATTTTACTTAATAAATCATTTATATCTGAGACTGCCTTAATTACGACAACTACTTCTCTATCTATAACAATATTTTCTAAACGTTGATGAATCAACTGAACATTGCATAAATTAAGCTTATTTTTAATAACATCAACTGCTTGAACTTTTTTTCGTTTAGCTTCAATGCCTAAAAATTGAATATTATTGAGTAAATTTGCCAAAGGTAGCAAAGGGAAGCCACCGCCAAAGCCAATATCTATTACGATTCCAACATTCTCGATTGCTTCTTTAAAAATGCAGCTTATTTCAAGTGGTTTTATAGAATCAACAATTTGTAATAATTGAAAATCATCATAATTAGAATGATTCGTAAGGTTTAAACCTTTAAAATCTTCAAATATTAATTTATGTAATTGCTTGCTAAATTCCATTAACTACAAATCGTAGCAACATACGCGAGAGTTGCTGGTCTAATTCCATTAATTCTTCTTAATTGAGAAAAATTTTCTGGTTTAATTTTAATTATTCTTTGCCTACATTCATTAGAAATACGTTC
>Ga0208957_1000245_pt1 | contig 47489 bp, 78 predicted proteins | sample RifOxyA1_FD_184029 | JGI IMG/M metagenome (GOLD analysis project Ga0208957, IMG submission 184029) | Groundwater microbial communities from Rifle, Colorado - Rifle Oxygen_injection A1 (SPAdes) | ecosystem: Environmental > Aquatic > Deep subsurface > Groundwater | place: Rifle, Colorado, United... | reverse complement strand
AATCAGCTCTCTCGAAATTGGCTCTCTGACCATCAGCTTCCCCTCGCAGCCACTTCTCATGCAGTTCGAGCATTTTTTGGATTAATTCTCTTTTCATTACTTTTCTCCTTTATCGTAAGATAGCTTAAACTCTATTAGCTTCTCGTACAAGCTTGAAATAATCCCTATCGGTTCATCACAATAAGGGCAGAACCATGTATCACTCAAAGCTTGGAGTATTTCATTAAAAAGATATTCATTCACTGGATAGATATTCATTCATGGCCCCTGATGAAAAAGTCATAATCTGGATAGTTTATTTGATATTCCTCCATTATCATCCTAGCCTCATCTTCGGAATGGATACCAGATTTTAATTTAAAAGTTTTTCCCCTATATTCTGCCATCAGTGTGAACATACTCTTTCTCCTCTCTGTTATTGTGTATAATATACTAATCATAATAATAATACAACAAAATTATCACGCGGTTTTAATCTTTCAATATAGTTCTCCTCGAATAGTAACTATTTTTTGTTGTTTTCAGGCCATGCACTCTCGGCATTCGAAGGATTTTTGACCGGACAGGTCAAGCAAAGGTAACTCCTGTTTTTAATCTCTTCTTCTGTTAATCCTTTCTTGCAATTCTCACAAGTTTTATCTCTCATAAAATTCACCTCTTTTCAATTTAGTTAACTTCTTTCGAGGCCATAATATGTCTATTATGGCCCCTAGTAGAAATTAATTAAATTACTGGTTGTCAAGGATACTGTCCAGAAGGGATTTAGATTCTTTCCCTTCAGAAGTTCTGTTAATTATGGTCTGGTATGACCGCTCCATTTTCCGATTGTCGTTTGCTGTGGATTCCATGATAATTTCAAGAGCTTTTTCTTTTAGGTCCGAACCATTACCGAACATGGCATTCTCGGACCTCATTTGTAGTTCTGTCATCCCTTGCCGTGATTCAGTTTGCCGGACCCCTGAAAAATGGTCCGTATATTCAGTGATTGCATTCAGGAGGTTGTATGCGGTCCCCCTGTTTTCTGGAAACATATCATTATCATTACTTTCAAATAGTCTCAATACCTCAACAGCCTTGTTTTCTGACCGCTTAGACTCTTCAAAATCACCGAACAATCGCTTCATAACTGTTGTAATAGAACCTTTAGACACCATCCGCTTGTTAAGCTCACGGAGCTTTTCTGTTATAGCATCAATCCCCATAATTGCGCCGGATACCAGGTTTTTCGCTGCCGTTAATTTGTCCTGTCCCGTTTTAGTGTGTTTGACTTTTGTCAGTTCGCCGGACATTCTGAGAGCCTGATTCAAGGTGTTGTTGCAAACTACCCTTACTGTAGTAAGCTTGCAAACCGTTGATTTACTACCATCATGGGATGTGGTAAAGAGTAAATAGTGATTGTGATAATCGCCCGTTCCGGTTATGTCTGTTTGACCATTAATGGAAGCCAAGCACCAAATTTGTTCGCCTTGGCCTAATGCTCCAGCACTAACATAGTGTGCTGATCCTTCAGCTTCTAGGATTGTGTCGATAAAATCAAAAGCAAACTTGTTTTGCATTTCAGTATAGACATTACCAACGGTCCCTAGCATGGCCTGATTATCATCCCGAAAAATACCCCAGGCCGGAACAAGTTCACCATTGATGGGTGAAATTAATTGGTGCTTTGATACGGTCCAATCTAGTTGTGCAAGTGACATAGCCTCTTGCCAGTTCTGAGCTTTATCAACTATTTGGCCTAGATTATGCCAAGCTGGTTGAGTGCCGAAAAAAGCTACTTTTCCATTAATGTTCGCAAGATTGTGTGCCATGATTTTGTCTCCTTTATGGTAGTTTGTGTAATACAGCTTTTGACCTTCTAGCCTCTCTTTTCAGTTCTTTTAGCGTCTTATACTGGGAATTGTTCCATCCCTCGCCAAATTCATACTGAAGCAGGTCATCTTTTACTCTGTACGGCGTAATGGTTTCATTTTCATAATCTAACCAGATATAATACTCCATCTATCTATCTCCTTAATAGTAATACCTGCAATATTCGTACTTTTTGTCATCGGTCATGTAGAGTTCCTTTTCTGGGAATCCGGGCATTCCAGCGGCTACCCAGGCAAGATGCCCTCCACTCATCCAATAATTATATTCAAACCCATGATAATTGTTTGTCGCCATTAGAAGATACTCTAACACTGAGCATAATACCTGCTTTTCATCCTGAGAGATATCAGATTTTAGCAACTCATTGGCCTTGATTCTGAATTCATTAACCTTGAATGTTTTCATGACTTTCACCTCCTTCCGTTGTCAGGGAGGTACCTCAATAAACTTTAATCTCTTTAGTATCTACCATTCTCACCCTTGACAATTCGACCCATGCCTCTCCATCACCGTTGACAGGTTTTACCAGTAATCTGGGGGTTCCATAAGATACTTTCACGTCCATCACAATCATTGGTATAAACCATTTTTCAACATGGATATCAACCTTTTTGCCTATTGCCTGTACCATCATATTAGCTGTCATAACATCACCTCCAATGTGGTTTGTACTATCATTACCACGTTCAAGCCCTTTCACCAAAGAGATTAAACGTGGTGTATAATCTTATAAACCCTAGCAAGCTAACTCCCCGCTTGTAACTCGGCGTCTTGAGTGCTTGCCTTCAGTTGTCAAAGAACTATCGAGCTTACCTAAATAATATACACGTACCATGCCAAGTCGTAATTAAAAATATAACTCAATAGAATCACGGGAAAAAATAGACTGATTAAAACTAATAAAAAACCGTAAAAACTGAGATGTAAAGAATCCTGACAGTAGAATATCCTACACAATAGACAAATCAATAGGTTGTGAGAATTAAGACTGTAAAGAAAACCGTCATCATGTCGGAAAGGTTTACAGGTTACACAACTACACATCACATAAGAGGACAAAAGACCTTCACCAATCCTATTACCTGGTAGCATTAAAGATCCATCCAATAATTACTATCCTATAAAGAGAATACCAAAGTAACTATCATGGTCTTTATATGGATAAGATGTATCATGTTGTATTAATGTGTTTCAAACTGTATCAAACATACTCATATTGTCTCAATTTGTGTCAGGTTGTATCAAAAGGATAAGGACCTTTCATCAAAAGACAACTCTCTCAGGAAATAAACAATATTAATTATTAGTTGGTGCTGGTAATACGGACCATTGACACAATCAATTCAACCAGTTATACACCACTCGTACCCACCTGTCTGTATACCGATTATAAAAACGACCGTTTGTTAAGGCAATAATGCATGTAATTACAATAGGTTATGTTATTCCACTGTTCCCTATTCCTCCATCCCCCCCTCCCCCCCCTCCCCCCTCCGAGAGCATATTATACCTTTCCCTTAGATAGAATTTGTTCAAAAACGAACTTTATTTCAGCAACAATAAAAAAAGTCTCCAGAATCGCGGGCAAAGACTTTATTCTCTTTAGTCTAAATAAAGAAATGACATATTTTTTAATTTTTCAGAGAGAAAGTCTTATTAAAGGGCTTATTAGGAAAGTGCTTGACCTATCTTATTAAGAAGCGTAGAATGTAGCTTACAATACCGAGGGAGGTGGTGAGGCGAATGAAAGATAGGGAGAGGGGAAGCAAAGGGGTTGTGGTATGATAGGGGCAATGTTAAAGAGCCTTGGCTGGTTAAGGTATTAACAGGAAATTAAATGAAAGGAAAACAGTATGTGCGTTAAGTTGGATAGGCTTTCGGCAGTAGTAAAAGAGGTAGTGGGAATTATAGATAAGAACTTTAACTGTCACAACAGGGAAATTGAGAAATTCCATAAGAGTATCTCTAAGCTGGTAGTAGTGGATATGGGCTTAGTTAAAGCTACCGAGATGCTGAAAAAAGAGATAGATGATTTATATTCCCAGATTTCATACCTCAAATTGGAGATGACAAAAAATGAAATGCCTTAAGTGTGGCGCGAATATGTTTGAGGATTTCAACATCTACGAGGGGGAGCTCGACGAGTTTTGGAACTGTCCCATTTGTGGGGCTTATCTTCCTATCGTTAGAGGATGTGTAACCTATATTCCTGAGGTAAACCCTAAACATGAAAGAGTGACCAAAAGAGTAGAGGACTCCGTAGCCTTGCCCCTAGTAGAAAGGAATTTGTTTTATATCAAGAGACGGCTGGTGAAAGGGGCTACATGGCGAAATATTTCTATCTCCCTGGAAGGTAAAGAGGGTTTGAGGCTCCCGGCAAGGCAAATGAAAGATATTTATACCATTCTTACAGGGGAAACTCCAAAAAATGTGTTTTTCTAAGGAAACATGCTGTGGAGAGTGTTATTATTTTGTGTTTGCAGGGTTTCAGAAGGTATGTGCCCATTCAAATAGGCCGAAACTTTTAGACGACCCCCCTAAAACCTGTGGACGGTTTACAGATATCCATCCTTGTATAGCGGCTGGTGAGCCTCCTAGGTGGGCTAGGAGACTTTCTCATAAAGAAATTTTTTGTACTCTTCGGTTAAAACAGGAGCATAATACGATATGTGCGAAATAGCAGACTGTACTTTTTGCCCATGCCTAAACTCTCGATTAGATAGAGTCTCTTGTAACCTGGGATACGAAGTCCTTGGTCTTAATCTGGACTGTAAGTATATTTTTGGGAGTGTCAATTGTGATCTGTTATCTATCGAATACGGTACAGAAGTTATGTACCCTACAAGAATTACAGTAGAGGAAAACCATGTTTAGAATTGAGTGGGTAGAAATACACGAAGAAGAGTTTTTGAGCCTGGAGCATTTTTATCTCCTTCATCCCGATAAGATAATCGCTTCTGTAGATGGGCTAGAAGTGGTGGGGGAATGCGAAATTTGTGGTAAGTTAGTTTTCGAACAGCAAGCAAGGTTAGAGGATAGTGATGGGATTATTACCCATCTTGAATGCGAAACAAAAGAAGAAGCTTTTCAATGTTAACTCCAGAAGAATTTAATCCTCAATATTTCGGGGATTGGAAGATCAAAACAGAGAGAAATAACAAGTATCTTAATTTTATTCGGGGGCATGACTGTATAGACTGTGGTTGGCCTCATGAACTTGGGAGAATAGAAGCTCACCATATTTATACAGGAGGGATGGGAATTAAATGTTCAGACTATGATACGGTTCCTTTGTGTGGTTCTGGAGCTAGGGGCTGTCATAAAAATGCCGACAAGACTCCAGGAAAGGTTGCAAGGTACCAAGTTTTCTTACCTAAATTCAGAAAGGAATGGGGAGAGCTATGTCAGGAATAGAAGCAGTAAATTTGATGTTGACCCACGATAATATTGAGCATATAATGTTACTTGGCTCTGCAAAAAACCGCAAGAGAATTATTAACAAAAAAGACCTTCCCTTGTCTGGTTTATTCATAAACGCAATGGAGCTTAATTCAGACAGGTGGATGGTTTGTCTTGCCCTTGAATCTGATCTTCCTGGTAAAATGGTGTCTGTATGGAAATACTCAGTAAATTAAAACCTGAGAAAAAGAGACAAGAGATTACATCCTTTTCCTGTAATCTGGATGTAAAAGAAAAACTTTGGGTTATTGCTGATGCCAATGATGTTACCCTTTCGGATGTTATCAGGTTTGGCCTTGAGTCTTGGCTCAAGTCTTTGGAAAAATAATCATGTCAATTAAGCTTATGTCTGAAGCATGGAATACAAAAGGGTTGACAACTACGCAAAAAATGGTATTGCTTTGCCTTTGTGACTTCGCTAATGATGAAGGCTATTGCTGGCCCAGGGTTAGAACTATCGGAGAAAAATGTGATTTAACTGATAGGGCTGTCCAATATAACATTGCTAATTTAGTAAAAGCCAAAGCTGTTGAAGTATTGCCTAGATTCTCTGAAAAAATGATCCATACGGCTAATTTATATTTCGTGAGGGTAGGGGGTGGTGAAAGAATTTTCACCATAGAAGAATCAATGGGTTGCAAACCTATGGTGAACGGTGATGCACCGGGGGTGGTGAACGGTGATGCACCACTATATAACCATCATATTAACCATCAAAAAGATATATTGTCTATCGAACCTCAAAACCTAATTCTTTTTCCTGAAGATAAAGAGGATGCATTAAAAATTATCGACAACAGGTTTGAGGAATTCTGGACCATTTATCCTAGACACGATGGGAAGTCTCAATCTAAGAGAATCTGGGATCGTAAGAAATATAGTAACTTTACTATAGACCTTATAATGAAAGCAGTCGAAAACCAGAAGAAAGGTAAAAACTGCTTGGCAAGGGAAAAAGAATATATCCCTTATGCTACTACTTGGCTCAATAAGGAAAGATATTTAGACGAAGTTCAAGAAGATTTAGGGTTTGGCTATGTCAGATGATCTTATTAGGTCTGCTTGTGAGTTTATTGAAACCGTTACAGAAAGGTTCTATCCTCTTAACAACGAACCTATAGGTAACTCTTTCCATTGGGAGAAGTTATCATTCAGAGTTTACCCTGGAGAAGTTTCTATTTGGTCTGGGTATAACGGACATGGCAAATCTATTTTTACTTCTCAGGTCTGTCTTGATATGACCAATTTTGGAGATAAAGGGTTAATAGCTTCTTTTGAAATGTCAGGTATGAAAATTTTGTACCGGATGGTTAGACAGGTGCTTGGCAAAGCTAATCCTTCACAGTTGGAAATAAGAAATGCCCTTGAGTGGCTAGGAAAGAAAATCTTTATTTACGATAAAACCGGGACAGGAAGCAAGGATACTCTATTGAGGGTTTTTAAACGTGCTTTTGAAAAAGAGGGGGTTAACCATTTCTTTATTGATAGCCTTATGAAGTGTGGTCTTGATCCAGAAGACTACAAGGGCCAAAAGAATTTTGTAGATAGCTTCCAGAATTTCGCTCAAGAACACAAGGTTCATGTCAATATTATAGCCCATTCCAGAAAAGGAGCTACAGAAGAAGAGAAGCCTGGAAAATTCGATATACGTGGTGCTGGTGAAATATCAGACTTAGCCGATAATGTCTTTATGATCTGGAGAAATAAAAAGAAAGAGAGACTTTGTCAACAATGGTTTGACATTCGCTCCCTTCCTTCTGGCCAAACAATAGAGAAATTAGAGAGGGAATATGATTGTATCATAGATTGCTGCAAGCACAGGGAGATGGGTGGTGAAGCTGAAGGTCAATATGGATTTTATTTCCATAGGCCAAGTTTCCAGTTTATAGATAAATTCAACCAATGTCCGTTAACTTATTATGAGGGATGAAATTGAAAACTTCCGAACCAAACGGGCCTGTGGCTGAACCGACGGGCTTTATCGGTCGGTTTCCGGCCACTGGTTAGCGAGAATTAGGAGGATGTATGCAATTCGATAAATGGTTTGATAGCTGGCATCGTAAAAATCTGTATCAAGACTCTGACGGCCATCCGTCCTGCGATATTTCGGTAGCCTTTACGGCGGGGCGTTCCGCTGGCATTTTGTGGGCGGAGAAATTTATGGTAGAACAGATAATCGAGATTTGCCGGAAATATTTTACTGACGCTGCTTGTACTGGTGCTTATGCCTCACAACATATAGCAGAGGCTATCCGTAAAGAGTTCATTGGCAAGTCTCGCTAACGGGACGCGCATGACCTGCCGGGCAAAGGAGCGACAATGAAAAAGGAAGAGGCTGATGCGCTTGTTATGCCCGTCTCAATTCTTCATCACGGAGGTAGTCAGATGAAATTTGCATATTACCCTAATCTCGGCGAAGCGATACCACGGCGGTCAAAAATTGGATTACTGATCTTCAACTATGCTTTTTTCATTGGAGAAAGCGACAAAATAGGCGTGCAAATAGTCATTTTTTCTATGCAGCACGATTCCTGCGTGAAAGACGGCTGGCGGCGAACATGGTTTAAGGTGGTTCGGTATTTGGGGGCATAACGGCTACCGGCACAGCAGCCGGGCCTTTTCGGCCTGCTGCTGCCCGGTGGTTAGAATGCGATTGAGGAAATGATGCAAAAGCGAATCATCGGAAATGCAACACTTTACCTTGGCGATTGCCGGGACATTCTGCCGCAAATCACGGCTGATGCTGTAGTCACTGACCCCCCTTATGGGATCGGTGAAAGCAGAAAGGCCGCTGTACGCACGAAAGCGGCAAAGCCTACAGCGAAATGGAAGGGATGCCGCCCGACTGATTACGCGCCTGGTGAGTGGGATGATGCACCGATTGACGATGAAACCATGCAGGCCGTCAGAAAAACCGCTCCGATTCAGGTCATTTTCGGCGGGAACTATTACAGCCTCCCTCCTGCAAAGTGCTGGCTGATCTGGGACAAGGAGAACGGCGGCTCTGATTTTGCTGATGCTGAAATGGCATGGACGAACCTTAACAAGGCCGTCCGCCTGCTCCGCTACCTCTGGAATGGATTTCAGAAGGCAAAGCCGGAGGAGCGGTTCCACCCCACGCAAAAGCCGGTGACGGTTATGCAATGGTGCATCGTCCAGGCGGGACAACCTGAAACTATTTTTGACCCCTTCATGGGGAGCGGATCAACCGGCGTTGCAGCCATGAACCTCGGCTTGAAATTCATCGGCTGCGAGCGGGAAGAAAGCCACTTTGAAACGGCTTGTTTGAGAATAGAGCAAGCACAACAGCAGCAACTACTAGCATTCTAACATATCTTATGCGTTCTGGTGCCATGAAATAACAAATCAGTTATCCGATAACTCAAATTCGGGGGATTAAATGCACCTCAATGAACTATCGCGTAGAAATTGGGAATGGGTTGAAAGTCAAGGCTGGCACAATAAAACACCTCTGGAATGTCTGATGCTGGTTGTTTCCGAGTGTGGTGAGGCGGCGAACGAGTGTCGCGGTGAAAAACCGACTGACCATTTCGGCGAGGAACTGGCCGACATCATTCTGCGGACTATCGACCTGGCAGAAAATCACGGCATCAACATCGAAGCGGCTGTCCTCCGTAAAATGAAAATTAATGATGAGCGCGGGACACGGGGCCGGTTGAAGTAGTTACGCATAACGGATTAAGCATCAGCAGGATTCTCTGCTGGATGCGATGGTTATACATTGAAGGAGGGTTTATATGCGACAAATGAAATTCAGGATATACGACAAGGGGCGTAAACAGTGGGTACATGATACACCTCACGCGATCAGCCTGTTCGGGGAATATATCGTCATGGGTGAAATACTCCGCAGACCGGACGATTCGATTGTTTCTCTGGACGAATTGAACAATCTGGATGCGATGCAATTCACAGGACTCAGCGACAAAAACGGAAAGGATGTTTTTGAGGGTGACATTCTGGCTGTGCCTCATTTTCTGGACGTGAATGTCTGGCGGTATCTCCACCATGTCGTCGAGTGGTCGGATAAATATTCGGGCTGGTGGTGCAGGAATAAGACCAGTGACCACGATGATGATGGGAATATTCAGTTATGGGTGTACGCGAAAAAAGAGTTTGAAGTAGTCGGCAACATCTACGATGAAACTAGAGATGTATAACGGCTGCCGCTTCAGATGTGGAGCGCAGCGACATCATTCTGCAAGCGGTTGTTATATGCCGTTTGCCACCAAAGGAGCAAATTATGGAGTTTCAAGAGTTTCCGAAAATGCCGCGACTTTCCCGCGAAATAATCATTAGCGAGAAGATCGACGGCACAAACGGCCAGGTTGCAATCGTTGAGATGGAAGGTTTTTCAATCCCCGGTGCCATCTACGAAAAAGATGGCCTTGCCCTCTTCGCCGGGAGCCGTACGCGTTGGATCACCCCTGACAACGACAATGCGGGGTTTGCGCGGTGGTGTCTGGCTAACGCAGAAGAGCTGCTGCAACTCGGCCACGGTCGGCACTTTGGTGAGTGGTGGGGTCAAGGCATTCAGCGAGGCTATGGGATGAAAGAGAAGCGCTTTAGCCTCTTCAATGTTAGCCGGTGGGCTGATGCTGCTGTCCGCCCTGCCTGCTGTCATGTCGTGCCGGAACTGTACAGGGGGCCGTTCAATACCCAAATAATCGAATTGGAGCTTGACCTTCTGCGGACGTACGGCAGCAAGGCGGCACCGGGATTTATGAGGCCGGAGGGAATAGTGGTTTTTCACACTGCCGGAAATCTCGGATTCAAAAAGACAATCGAGAAGGATGAAACGCCAAAGTCACTTCAAGGCGCATAACGACTAAATTGAACCGCGAGTGAAACGAGACGTGTTCCAATGTCTTGTTATTTTGTGCGGTGATCGGAGAGACAAATTGAGAAACGGACCATCTGTGACAATTTCATATTCCTGCGGTGGTTGTCTCCACCATACATCTGAGCGTTTCCAGTGCCAGAGTGACAGCGGGTACGATATTACGTGCAATCACCCTGAAATAGGGCGAAAGCACGTTGCATCCTATGGGACGAAAACGCCCGACTGGTGCCCGCTGTTACCGGACGCAAAGAGATCGGCATCGTTGGAATTACTGGAAACAAAATAACTATGAAATGTAGAGTATGTGGTAGAATTGGTTCTGATTTATACATTTTATTCAAATCAAATGTCGAAACCCTGTGTTTTGACTGTTGTGGCTGGCTGAATAAATTTTACGAGCATAAGATTTTGAAGTTTGAGAGAAAATCAAATGGACAAGGTTAAAGCTGCTATATTTAAAACGATAGAGTATAATCCCTCCCCTGTCCAAATAGAGTTTCATGAGAGTGAACACAGGTTCAAATTCCTTGGTGCTGGTTCCAGGTTTGGGAAGTCTCTCTGCGGTTCAAGAGACGTTCTTACAGATATACTTAAAGAAGGAACAAGAGGATGGATCGTTGGTCCGAGTTATGATCAGCCAAGTAAAGAATTTCGTTATATCCATGATGCTCTTATTAACAAACTTGGCTTCAAGCCAAAAAGGGAACTTAATGTATCTTTTACCACACCAGGGCCACAATCCTTGTTATTCCCTTGGGGGAGTGAAGTCCTTACCAAATCGGAACAAAACCTTGACTCACTACTGGGGGAGGAGGTAGATTGGATGATTCTTTCAGAAGGGTCAAGGCTGAAAGAAGAAACCTATGATAACTATCTTAGGGCTAGGTTAGGGTCAAGGAATGGAAGGGTAATAATCCCTACAACACCACATGGTTATAATTGGTTATACAAAAGATTCTATTTACCATTCGTAGAAGGTGACAAAGATTATTGGGCACGGATAGGGGTTTCGGTAATAGAGAATCCATATTTTCCAAAAGAGGAATATGATAGAGCTAAAAAGGAGTTACCGGAAGATGTCTTCGCGGAACAATATGATGGTGAATTTGTCGCGTGGTCTGGTCTTATTTACAAAAGATTCTCTCGACAAAGAAATGTTATTGACCCGTTTGGAATCCCTACTCATTGGCCTGTCTACTGCGCTATTGACCCTCATCCTTCTACTCCAGTTGGCATACTCTGGCTGACAGTAGATGAATACGGAACATGGTATGTTTGTCATGAAATGTTTCACCCAGATTTAACCATCCCAGAAGTTGCAAAAAGGCTTATACAGATTGAGAAGAAATGCCCGGTAACCAGGTATCTTATAGACCCTAACGCCAAGTTGATCGACAAACTAAGAGGGCAAACCATTTCAGTCCAGATGCAATTTAGAAGAGAAGGCATCCCTTGTATTGAAGCAAATAATAAGTTTGAAGGAGCTTGGTTCAAGATTAGTGAAATGCTTACTCCTAAACCTGTATTCGGTGATGAAGAGAATAAAAAACCAAAGCTGCTCATCTTTAAGGATTGTAAGAAAACAATAGAGGAATTTGAGGGGTATACCTGGGAGAATGAAAAATCAGGTAAGGCACATTTAATGGACTGTCTCAAGTATATTGCTAACGATAACCCTCAAAGAGCTTTAAAAGAAGAAGAGGAAGAAGAAGCAAAAAGAAGAGAAAGTGAGCGTATGGGCAAGATGAACCCAAGAACAGGTTATTGATTGACAAATCTCTTAAAGAGGAATATAATATTATAGACACATACTATATATTTAAGAGGTTGATATGGCCCTTACATATGGTTCTCCATCACAGGCAATACAAATTTCTTTGTCAGGACTCGGTAATACAGCACTAAGACAAAGTAACTTTATTGATAATACCGGTGATTTATTTTTTGATGCTTTAGTCCAGCTAGATATTACAACTGCTGGCAGTGGTGTAAACACCTCCCAGGGGTATATAGATGTATTCTCATATGGTACGGCTACCTATGGATCATCTTATAATGGCCTCACATCAGGAATAGATGGCACAATAACAAGCAGTATGAATTTGAGGGTGGTGGGTAGGATATCAGCTAATTCTAGTGGTTCTAATTGTAGGGGTGTCTTTAAAGTAGCTCCTTCTTTCGGGGGTATTCTTCCTACACATTGGGGAATAGTCGTAGAAAATCAAACAGGAAACCTTTTTGGCGGAAATGATGTTTGCATTTACCAAGGGGTTAAGTTTTAATGTCTCTATTCCCCTTTAGGATTACTCGTACCAGCAAACCGCCGATGGGTACACCAATTGATTGGAGTAATCCACTGACGCAGGGGCTTGTAGGCGCTTGGGCGTTTAATGAGGGTGGAGGGACTAGTGCTTATAACCTTGTCAGCGGTAAAACGAACTTATTAAATGGTGCAGTAGTATATAAAAATAGCGAGGTTTCGTTTCCAGGCGCGGCCACTGATAATATTATACTAGATACCACTGCAAAAGTTGTGAATTTTACCTTTATCACTGAATGTACACGTAGCACAGATACTCTCACCTATGGACCTCAAATGGTGCAAGAAGCTTTTACAATAGGTACAGGGATGTTTGAATTTAATATGGGCAATGGTTATGGCGCTGCTGAGGATATAGACAAACCAAGAATAGCAGTAATAAGCGGGGGGGGTAGTGTTACTGGATTTTTAAATGGCAAACAAATGGCTACATGCAACCCATTTCCACTTGCCGCTGTAAATGGAAACTACGATACATACGCAGGAGTTGTAACAGGAGCAACCCCGTCTGATCAGGTGTTTAGAATTGGTACTGCTAATGCAACATATGCTTTAAAGGGAAGCATTAAATGGTTTTTACTCTACAATCGTGCCTTATCTCCATCAGAGATAGCCTCCCTCTCTGCAAATCCCTGGCAGATATACGAGCCGGAGATTAAATGGATTACCTTAGAAGAAGCTATAGCTGCTGGTTTGATATTTACACGGCAAGGATCAAACTTTGTAAGAGGTCAAATGAACGGTTCTTTTAGAGGTCTATAATGTATCAATGGCTCAGAAATACACCTTTATCGGGGCTTTCTTTCCCTCTTACTACTGCATCAGGCACTTTTGCAAAGGGTTATAATCCTGCTCAACTATCAGGGAGTATCTCTGTTGATGGAGGGGGCTGGTCTGCTTTAGGTTCTCGTATATCGGGTATTCCTGGTGATGGTGTCTATACTATAGCTTCTCTCTCTGGTGATACGGAAATGGCATGTTATAGCTGGATGGTTAAAATAACTGCTAACTCTGGTTGCTTAGATCAATGTATCCTTGGCTATAATTTATCTGGCCCTGCCCTGGTAGTGGACTGTTCAGGTAATGACAAAATTTTGACAGCAGTTAGCGGGTTAAGAAATGATATTTCTGGTCTTTGTACCTTAACAAACCTTTCAGCGTCACAAGCCCAACAAAATATTGACCTATCTGGTTTTACTCGCCCTGTCGATGTTTCTGGGATAAACGATAATATAAACCAATTAAGAACGGACACGGCTGTATATGCTTCTGGTAATAACAAAATACTCGTTGCTATCTCAGGACTAAAAAATGATGTGTCTGGCATTAACGGGGTCTTGACTGCCATCTCTTCAGTCCCGAATGCCGTTGCTTCTATAGATGTTACTGACTCAGCCGTTTTGATATCTGGAACTCTAGCTCATACAGCAAGATTGGTAAGATGGTTCTCATGGGATAATCTGGTGATTGACAAAACATATACTCCAAACAGATTATATCTTAAAGACTCAGCAACCACAATATCTGGATATTGGGAGCTTACAGATGACTCAGACGTTACTAAACGGACAAGAGGTGGGTAATGATTAGGGATTATATAGCTAAATGGTCTGGAGACGAAGTTAGGCTATTTGATTGGCTTAAAAGCCATGGTCTTAACTCTCAAGAAATAGTTACTATTATTTCTGATTTTGAAAAAGCAGGCAGAGATTTTGACACATGGTATGATTTTTGTAATGAAGTCCTACGACAAGCCAAGACAAATGAGATAGAAAAGTTTATCGGCCCAAAACCTATAGAAGAAGTTAAGGTAACTCCAGTTATAAAAGAAGAAACATCATGGCAATTGATCCTAAAGCTGTATCGACGAATGGTTACTGGCTTAACACGGCAACGGAGCTTCAGGTAAGAATTTCTTCTTGGGGTTATATTGGTTCGGCTTTCTCTCCTATTCCCTCTTTAGTAAATCTTCTTAGGGAAGGATGGATAACATTAAGAGGGATGTTTAGACTTAGGGGGTAGATATGTCAATAACAGGATCAAATCCTATAATAATCACATCAGGGACAACCAATACAATTATCACAAACGACAATGTCAAGGTTAAGTATTTTTACTGGTTGCAACCTGATCTTACTTCAACATCAGCTTTGATTATTTCTAAAGGTGATACTACTGGTGTTGTCTATAACGAAATGAGGGTTGAAGTTTCAGGCCAATCTCAAATCAATAAAGTGGATCAATGGATGGACAAGATGTTTTGTCGATGTTGTCCAAGCGGAATTTTATACATCTACACTCATTAAAGAGGTAAGCCATGCCAAAAAAAACACCTAAAAAACCAACAAAGAAAACTAAAAGCTCTGGTAAAGATAACAAAGGCAATGTCAAAATGACGACGCAACATACTATGAGGGTCAGGTAAGGCATAATGGCAAAGCAGCAGGCAAAATCAGATTCTCTTATAGTCCAAGTTGACCCTAAAATAGAGAAAGACGTTATTAAATGGGTGTCCGATCAAATTACGCTTGCCCTACAGGACAGATCAAGTCTTGAAAAGCGTTGGATCAAATGGATAAAACAGTACGAAGAAATTTTGCCTGAAAAGAAAGATTTCCCTTGGAAAGGGGCAAGCAATATTTCCTTACCTCTTTCGGCTATTGCTGTAGAAACTATCCATTCAAGAGAAGTCAACACCCTTCTTAGTGTCCATCCATATATTCAGGTTAGGCCCAAAAAGAAAAACATAAACAAAGACAGTTGTGCTCAAATCGAAAGATTTTTGGAACAAGTGTTGGTAAATGTTGTCGATCTTTATGAAGTCGGAGCGCAATGGTTGCTTGAAAAAAATAAAATGGGTACTGGCTTCATTAAACCGTACTGGTGTTATGAAAAGAAAAAAGTAGGAAGGGATAAATTTAAAGAGTTTGACGATGTAAAAGTCGATATAATTTCTATAGAGGATTTAATATTTCCTACTAATGCTATTGATTTGCAAACTTGTTCTTTCGTAGCTCATAGAATTCGGCCAAATGAAAATACCCTTAAAATGAAACAAACAATGGGTATTTATAAAAATATAGACAAAATTGTAAAATACCCAGACGAATCAACAAGTGACCCTGATACTGGCTCTGACATAGTCCAAACAAAAGAGAATGAAGTAGAGAATACACAGAGGACTTCCCCAGGTGAATTAAAAGAATATACCTTATATGAAGTCTATTTTGATTATGACATAGACGGTGATGGATTCGCGGAACCTACAGTTATGACTCTCCATAAAGATATGGGGGTTAATCTTAGGTGGATTCATTTTCCCTATAACCATGGTCGTAGGCCCTTTATTAAAAATGTATATCAACCAAGGGTAAAAAGGGTTTATGGTAAAGGAATTTGTGAACAAAGTGAACACTTGCAAGAAGCTATTAACACAACTTTCAATCAAACGATTGACAATGCTACTATAGCTAATGTAAAATGTTTCAAGGGTAGAAAAGGAGCCAAAAGAGATATAGGGGAACTTTACCCTGGTGTGACTTTTTGGCTTGATGACCCTACTGATCTTCAAGAATTTTCTTTAGGAGAAGTTCATCAAAGTAATTTTGTGTTGCATTCTTTGCTTAGAGATTACCATGAAAGGCGAACCAAAGTTACAGACTATACTCTAGGAAAAGAAAGTTCTACGATGAAAAGTAGAGCTACTGCAACTGGCACGCTTGCTCTGCTTCAAGAATCAGGCAGGCATTTTGACTTGGTCATAAACAATTCCCGTAAAGCTTTTGCTGAATTGGCGTACCAAGTGATTGAGCTCTACGCACAATATCGACCTGAAAAACTTTTTTCTGTAGATGGTGGAGACGGTAATTTTGATGATGTCCTTTTGCCTCCAGTCGATATAGACAATTTTAGGGAAGAATATGGCTTCTCTTGTGCTGCAACATCTTTGAGCGTAAATAAGGAAATTGAAAAGCAATCTAACCTCCTCTTACTGCAACAATTAGGACAGATATTTAGCCAAATGATACAGCTGATTTCAACTGTTATGGCTCCTCAAATCCAGATGCCGGAAGAACTTAGAGGCTTTATTTTCGGGGTAATTCGCTCTTATTATACAATGGCTCAAGATTTGGTAAGATCGTTTGAGAAGATAGACGTAACTAACTATATACCTGAATTGCCTGATGTTATAAAAGAAGCATATGGGCAAGGGGATAAAGTAACTAATTTTATAGGGATGATTGGAGACTTGGTCAATGAACAAAGTGGAAACAATCCAGGTTCTCAGAGATTTGGAGAAGTCAGCGGGTTGGAAAATTATACTGGAGGAGGTCCACAGACTAGCTAATAGTGCATTAATTATTTCAATAGTAAATGCAAGGGACGGGAATATTAACCCTTATTATTTATCCAGGTATGAAATCTTGCATGATGTTGTGGCTAAACTCCCAGAAACATTAATAGAATCATTCGAAGAAAGGAAGGAAGAAAATGGCCGATGAAGCAAACCCTGCCTCTAATTCAGAGCAACCAGAGGAACTCATTCTAGGTAGGTTTAAAACTGCTGATGATCTTGCGAGTGCGTACAAAGAGTTGGAAGGCGAATTTACTCGTAAGTCTCAGACACTTTCGGAAAAAGAGAGGATGTTGACCGAGTTGCAAACAACACCCCCTTACAGACAAGAACCCGGAGAGGATGAAGATGACGACGATCAACTTTTCTTTAAGGAACCTGCAAAGGCTATAGAAAAAGTCGTTAGAAAAATTGTTGATCCTCTTTTTACGTCAACCTATAACCACCAAAAAGAAGCCTTTAAAAGCGATCCTGATTTTTTGAAATATGAAAATGAGATAGATAATATTATTACTCAGTTTCCTAAGCTCAAAACTCAGCCGAACATTGTAGGCCAAATCTTTAAAATGGTTAAAGGACTGTATTTTGATCCTGTTGAATTTGAAAGTAAGGTGCGGGAAAAACTTAAAACCGAACATCATGAAAAAGTTGCTGGTGGTTTGGAGGGGTCTACTCCTTCAGAGGGCCTATCAGGAACAACTCCTACCAATTTGACGGATGATGAAAAACGGGTTGCTATTAGGTTTAATCCTGGTATTACAAAAGAAGAAGCATATAAAAAATACGCTGAGAAAAGAGTAAAATGCGGGGGCGAAAGATGAATAAAGCTGTACCTCTCCAAGTAAGGGATGGAGCAAGAATTGAATTAAGTGGACCTGTAAAAGAACCTACTTTGGCTAATGAACAGTTTGACCCGTTTGACAAGTTTAAAACGGGACCAGACAAATATCATTATCGTGCTCTTAACATTCGTCCACAAAACATGAGAGTAAGGATGGCTGAAGGGTACGAAACCATTGAAGGTAGCGAATATGGTGATTTGATCCTTGGTAAAATCCCTCTTGAAGTCCACAAAACCCGTATAGAAAAAGAAGAAATGAAGACGAAACAACGAACCACTGCGGCTGTTGACAAGTTTAAAGAAGAAGCTGCTGCTGCTGGTGTTAAGACTTTTGAGTATTAAGTAGGAGGTTTGTTATGTCAAGGAAGAATAGTGCTGGTTCTTCTCTAACTGATCTTATCGGTGTAATGCCGAGAGTTGATCTTGTTGGGGGGTGTGTTCCTCTGTGGTCTTTCCCTGAATTGGGGGCCGAATCGTTTCGTGCTGGTGAAATGGTTTGCCTTTCTGGTTCGACAGGCAACAGAATTGGCCTTACCAAGCCTGGGACGGATGCAAGTGGTTATGGTATTGTAGGTTTTGCAGCTGATAATGCTTTGGGATCAACGTCTTCCGTTCGCGGTGTATTTGTTGCTTCTCCATCAGTTATCTTTGTTGGTAATGTTGGCCATTCTTCTGTTTCTGCTTCTGCCCAAACAGCGGCATTGGACAACGGGCAGCTGTTTGGTCTTACCAGCTTGAGCGGTAGAACTTATGTAGATAAAGCAAAGGCAGGGAATTATTCTACTGCTATGGTTAGGGTTGTAGGGCTTTATGAACAAGACACAGTTCCTTCATTTTATGGAAGAGCGTACTTCCAAGTCCTTCAACCTTCCTGCCAATTGCAGAATAGTGCGGTGTTGAATACATCGGCTCCTACTGCAATGGCTCTATAAGGAGGTAGGTTATGCCTAGTCGCTCGTCTGCTTTTAGCAATTTACTCCAGCCGGAATTGCATGAAATTTTCTTTGAGAAATATGGAATGCGTCCGAAAGAATATACCGAACTGTTTGATGTTATGTCAACTGAAAGGGCTTATGAACAAGACGGCGAAATTACTGGTCTTGGTCAGATGGTCCAGAAAACAGAAGGTATGCCTATAACTTATGATGACCCTATTCAGGGTGCGCTTAAAACTTATACTCCTGTGCCTTTTGGTCTGGGGTTTCGGGTTACTCATGAGTTGTATAAAGATGACCAGTACAACGTGATTAAGCGTATGCCTCAAGCGTTGTCAAGATCTGCCCATCAGACAGAAGAAATCCAGGCATGGAATGTTATGAACTATGCTTTCTCTACAACTCAGCTTGGTCTTGATGGTAAACCTCTTTGTTCTCTGACTCATCCTAATGTATCTGGTGCTGCTGGTTCTGGCCCTTATTCTAACCGCCTCACCACTGATGCTGACTTGTCTATAACTTCCCTCCAATCTGCCATAGAGCTTATGGAGAATACTACAGATGATAGGGACCTGCCCATCCTCGTTAGGCCAAGAACTCTTGTGGTTCATAATCATCTTAAATGGATGGCAAGGGAGCTCTTGAATAGTGAGAAGAAACCCCATACATCCGACAATGAGATTAACTCTCTTGCTGATGAAGATTTGAAATATATGGTTGGTCATTATCTCTCTTCTAATTCCGCATGGTTTTTGTGCTCTGGTAAAGAGGACCATTATCTTAGGTTCTTCTGGCGTGAAAAACTGGCCTTTGATAATGATGATGATTTCGATACAGGGGATGCAAAGTTTAAAGCATATATGCGTTTCTCTGTCGGCTTCTCTGGTTGGCGTGGCATTGTTGGCACTCCCGGAGTTGGTAATATTTAATAAGTGACTCTGATCGCGGGGGGTAGGTTGTCGCTGGGTATATGATACCCGGTAAGTCCAATCTGCTCCCTGCCCTTTATGGGTACGAAAGGAGGTTTGATATGGGATGTACTCACCATGACGGAATAAGCGTTTATGGCTCTGGTCTTGCCGTAGGCAAAAAATATAATGAATCTTATGTAGGTGCTTCAGGGATAGATGGCCTCTTTAGAATGGATGTTACAAGGGTAACAACTTCTGGTGTTTCTGCTGCTGTCTCTACAAGACTCTCCAGTATTATCTTCGCTGCTGGTCAATGGTTAGGTGCTACTCTATGCTCAGGGCAGGACCAAATTTATCTTAACTGGTCGGGCCATGTATTTGACGTAACTTTGGGCACTGGTGATGGGACCCCTGCTGCTTCTAGTTTAGTAGCTGTGGTATCATTCGGGAGATAAGAAAGGATAAAAAAATGAGTGGTATTGGTGCTTGGGAAAATCTCCCTGGTAGTAACGATTTAATTGTTATTGCCATACCTCACGTTGGAATAGTTACTTTTGAATGGGCGGTTCAGTTTAAGGTCTTGCAATCACCCGTACCTTTTTCTATTATAGCTAACCGTGGTTTACCAATAGACAGGGCAAGGTGTGACTTAGTAACCCAAGCTAAAAAAATGGGTGCGTCACATATCTTTTTCCTTGATTCTGATGTTTGTTTACCTACGGATGGCTTAGTTAGACTTTATAATTGGCGATTGCCTATTGTTTGTGGTGTCTACGGTAGCAAACATTGCGCCCCTGGTGTCTGGATTCAACAGGCTAAATCAGGAGATGGTAGGTACGCCCCTGTTCTCCCTGAAGTTTTGGATGCTAACTCCCTGTTAACTCACCCTGATATAATGGTCGGTGCTGGCTGTTGTCTGATTGATCTTAAAATTTTTGACAGGCTGGAAGAACCTTATTTTGAATGGACTCAAGGTAGATCACCTTCTGGAGTTTCGGAAGATTTTTATTTCTTTGAGAAAGTTAAAAAACTTAATATCCCTATCCATATTGACACTGCTGTTAAATGTGGTCATATTGATTTTTGTAAATTAAACTGGAAGGGTGAAAGAGAAAGGCTCCAACTGTAATGTCAAAAACCATTTGTTTGGTGTCTTTACCAAGCCCTTTCCTTATTGACGAAAAAGTATTCCCTCCCTTGGGTATTCTCTACTTAGTTACAGCTTTGAACCATCATGGTATCAAGTCCTACGTTCACGATACGAACATCGAGGAGATACCCAGGGGCTTTTCTTTTTATGGTATAAGCGCCACAACTCCGCAATTCCCCCTAGCATTAGCAGCACTAAAACACATAAGGAAGATAGAACCAAAGGCAAAGGTTATTATTGGTGGCCCTCATGCTACCGTTGACCCTGGCTCATGTGGCAACTTTGACTCCGTAGTTATAGGCAACGGAGAAAACGTCTTACCTCTAGCCTTAGACTTCGATGCAGAATTTACGGGTGATTTGCCTGTCCCTCAATATCTACCTGATAGATCGGCAATAGATATCAAAAAGTATAGCTATACTATAGATGATCTACCTGCTACATCAATTATGACCTCTAGGGGCTGTCCTTTTAGCTGTGGATTTTGCTGTAAATCTGCTGGCAAAATTGTTTTGAATTCTGCTGCCGATGTTATAAGAGAACTTCTTGTATTAAAGTACGTTTACGGGTATAATGCTTTTATGTTCTTTGATGATATCTTTATAGCTGATCCTATCCGTTTTGCTAAGATTGCTGCTTTCCTTAAAGAGGAAAAGATAAAATGGAGAGGGTTTACAAGGGCTGATCTTCTACTTAAATTAGGTGATGAACTCGTAGAAAAAATGGCTCAAAGTGGTTGTGTCGAGATAGGGATGGGAATAGAATCTGGTTCTGATAAAATTCTTTCTCTTATAAATAAAGGCGAAAACACAGACACTATAAAAGCTGCTGTAAAGATGTTGCATAGGCATGAGATAAGGGTAAAAGGATTCTTTATCGTCGGGTTGCCTTCTGAATCAAGAGAGACGATAAGCGAAACAGCTTCTCTTGTATCGGAATTAAATCTGGATGATATAGATTTTACCATCTTCCAGCCATTCAAAGGCTCTTATATTTACGAACATAAAAATAAATTTGACATTGATTGGAATGAACTAGATTTGACAAATATGTTTTATAAGGGTAAAATAGGTTTATACCAATCAATGGTATGGACTTCATCCTTAACCAAACAAGAGATTGTGGAAGCAAGAGATTATCTTGAAAGGAGATTTAAAAAATGACATTTCAAGATTGCATCAAAGCTGGTTGCCCTGGTGCTGGTAGTGCTATTAAATGTGCTGCTGTGAAAGAATGCCCATTACCTCTTAAGGAAGGAACAAAAGAAGATGAGCAAAAGGCTTGAATTTCAGCAAATGTTTGCAGTTGGGAAAATAGTTAATATCGGTTGTGGAGAAGACCCATGTGGTTTTGGGGGAAGGGCTACCCACGTTGATTTGGATGTATACAACCATCCAAACTTTGTCCAGGCTGACGCACACAATCTGCCTTTTGAAGATCAAACCTTTGATACAGCTATCCTAGGTGATATGCTTGAGCATTGTCCTGATCCCGCTAAAGTCCTGTTTGAAGCTGCTAGGGTGGCAAAAAGGCTGGTTGCTACTATCTATGAAGAATGGAGACTCCCTCAAGAAGGACCCAATCTTGATATAGCAAAAGCGGAAATGTATGATGACGGCTTAAAGGCAATGGGGTTTGATAATCTCTGGGACTATTTTCAAAGTCTCCCGTCTCATAAGGATAAAATAGTTTCTATCACTCCTGATGAAGGGCTATCTCACCATCCTCATATCCAACAATTCACACAGGAAGGACTTGAGAAAATTATCCAAGATGCTAATCTTGATGTAATTATCTTTTCAAAATTCCTTGAAGGATATCATGAAGGTAGGCCAACTTATAATTGGCTTTTAGTTGCTCAAAGAAAGGAAAGTAAATGAGGACAATGGCTGTTCACTGTGACAAGTGTGGGATGCTTGCTTGCTATGCAGACGACTGGACTGAGATAGACGGTGATATACTCTGTATAGAATGTGGTTAAATAGAAAAAACAAAAGAGGAAAGCGAGGAACCTAAATGAGGGTTTTAGGTCTTTATTGTGGTCATGATTCTTCTGCCGCTGTTTTGGAAGACGGTAAAGTTGTTATTGCTTTGGAGGAGGAAAGGCTAACAGGTAACAAAAAACAAGGAGGTATACCAGCTAGATCAATAATGTATATCTGTAAAGAACTTGGCTGTTCACCATGGGATTTTGATAGAGTTATGATTGCTACCCCTAACCTCCATTCTGGGAGAACCCATGCACAAGATACCAACAAGGTTCTTGAACTTTACCCTAATGCTACCTTAGTCCCTCACCATGAAGCCCATGCAGCTTTGGCTTATGCATGGTCTGGATGGGATGAATGTAAAGTATTTACGCTTGACGGTGGTGGCGAAGATTATTTCGGGTCCATAAATCATTGCAAAGGTGGTAAGATCACAAGGGTTGAAAGTCTCAGAAAAGACGAAGATGAAGCTTTTGGGATGCTGTATTATTATGTCACAGAAGCTTTAGGGTTTACCCCGAATAGGCATGAAGGCAAGGTAATGGGACTTGCTGCTTCTGGGAAAAATAGGGGTTGGTTTAATAATTTATTCTGTGTTGTAGGTGGAAAGATAAGGTCTATTGGTAAAAGAGAAGAAAATATAATCTTTAAAAGGATTAACGAATTAGTAGCCAGTAGTATACCAATAACAAGAGAAGATATGGCTGCTTCTTGCCAATTCACTTTTGAGAAAATCCTTTTAGAATGGCTTTGTAATAACACAAATCGCAATGATAAGGTTGCTGTTTCTGGTGGCTGTTTTGCCAATGTGTTAGCTAACATGAAAATAAGCCAACTGGTAGACAAATTTTATGTAGCACCTCCCATGCTTGACGATGGGCTGTCTATCGGTGCTGCTTTGTGTGCTTTTGATCCTATCCCTGTCAAGAGACAAGAGCATATGTATTTAGGATTGCCTAAAGAAAGGGCATGGGAGAACCCTGATGAAATTGCTAAATGGATTCAGGATGGCAAAATAGTTGGACTCTTTCAAGGGGCTATGGAGTTTGGTCCTAGAGCATTAGGTAACAGAACAATCCTTGCCGATCCAAGGGATGCTAACATAAATAAAACATTGAACCAACGGCTCAATAGGACGGAGTTTATGCCTTTTGCCCCTGTTGTCCTTGAAGAATTTGCTAATGATATCTTAGAGGATTATGATGTAGGGAAAGATAATGCCCCTTTTATGACTTCTTGTTGGAGGGTTAAAGAGGAATGGAAAAATAAAATACCTGCTGTTGTTCATGTAGACGGCACAGTAAGACCACAAGTCATAAGTTATAAAACTAATCCTTTTTATTATCAGATAGTCAGAGCTTTTTATAATTTAACAGGGATTCCAGTATTAATAAACACTTCTTTTAATACTCATGAAGAACCTATTATTTTTTGTGAAAATGAAGCTAAATGGGCATTAGAAACTAATCGCATTGATGTATTGGTGATAGCATGAAGATAGCAATTATATCACCATACACAAATACATGCCCTCCTTTAGCATATGGTGGTGAATCTTACTTTTGGGGGTTGGCTAAGACGTTAGGAGAGATAGGACATGAAGTTCATCTCTTTGCCCCTAAAGGAAGCCTAACACCACCTAACGGGTTTTTACATGTTATCCCAAACACGGAAAAAGGATCAATTGATTATGGCATTGAAGTTGGGATTGAAAAAACTTATCATGATTTATTCATGGCGTGTGATGTTGTCCATGACTGTAGTTTGGATCATATTGTCGCGGAAAGACTTCGGTATTTATATGGCAAGCGGGAAATAATTAATACTATAAACGGCAGATGCTATAACATGCCTAGGCCTCCTTTTAATGTAATTACAGGGTCTAAGGCGTGGCAAGAAGATGCTAGGTCTTTTGGCTTGAATACTGAAATGATTTATTGGGGTATCGACACAGAATTTTATACCGAGGGTGAAAATAAGAATAATGGAAGGGAAGAATGGTTTCTGTGGATTGCCCGTTTCCATCCTGACAAAGGACTTGATCTAGCGTTAGACCTAGCAGAATTTTTGGGTTTTGAATTAAAGGTAGCTGGAAGTACGCAATTTGCGGATCATGCAGAATACGGGAGAAAATATATTGATCGTATTTCTCAAATAAAAAATGTAACTTATGAAGAACTTCTTCTTGACTCAACGCATCATGAAAGAAAAAGAGAACTTTACCGTAAGGCATATGCTTTCCTTTACCCTGTCCAGTACTTTGAATGCTTCGGTCTTGTCGTTGCCGAAGCAATGGCCTGTGGTTGCCCTGTCATAACAACACCTAATGGAGCTATGCCAGAACTCGTCTCTGATGGTAACTCTGGGTTTATCTGTAACAGCAAAAACGAGTTTGTTACAACTATTCAAAAGGTCTTGCCCAGGTACAATAACTCAAGCAGATTTCATGCTGGTTTTAATTTGCGGAAACATGCCAGAACTCAGGCGGAAAAGTTTTCATGGAGGAATGCTTCTCTTGAATACGAAAAATTGTATCAGCAAGTGATAGAAGGGAAGGGATGGTGAACCATGAGAATATGTTTGCTGAGTAGTGGGGTTTTGCGTGTACCTCCTTTGGGCTACGGGGGGCTTGAACAGGTTGTTGCCGATCTTGGCGAATGTCTCACAGATATGGGGCATGAAGTGTATATGGTAGCTCCTACAGGATCAGAAGTAAAAGGTGTAAACCTTATTGATTGTGGTCCTTGCTCTTCTGATGCTAGGCAATGGGAGGCTGATGCTTTCCAGAAATATGCTCCTTGGCTTATGTCTGAAGATAATAAAGATATGGTAATCCATTGCCATCAATGGACTAAACCAATCTATTTGTTAAAAAGGGATAACCCCAGGCTGAACGTGCTATCTACTTTACATGGGATGCTTCCCTATGATTCGCCCCCTCCAGTAGAGCATCCGAACATGGTGGGGATAAGCCAGCACCATGCAGGCAGTATTTCTAAGGGTCTGAACGTCGCTGCTAAGTTTGTCTATAACGGGATTGATCTGGACAAATACAAATACAAAGAACACGTAAGTAATGGCAGGTTCTTATTTCTGGCTCGTATGACCCCTTTTAAGGGTGCACATGTTTTTGTTGATCTCCTTAAACTTTTAGGGCTTGAAGGCGATCTTGTTGGCGATGACCAAATGGTAGAAGATCAAAACTATGTTATGCAACTTATGAAAAATTGTAGTGATTATGGTAAGATACGATACTGGGGTGGTGTTAGTAGAGAGAAAACAGTTGATTTCTTCTCTAAGTCCAGATGTTACATTCTCCCTTGTACTCCAGGGTGGGAAGAGCCATTCGGCCTCACAGTGGTCGAAGCAATGGCTTGCGGTTGCCCTGTCGTTGCTACTGCTTCAGGTGCTATCCCAGAATTGGTAGAGCATGGAGTTACAGGATTTGTAGCTAAAAACATTCAAGAGTTGCCTATCTACTTAAAAGATGGTATAATAGATACTATAAAATCGGAAGATTGCAGAGAAAGAGCTGAGTTTTTTTCAAGAGAAAATATGGCAACTAATTATCTTAAGCTTTATGAATCTGTTTTAGAGGGTAAAAATTGGTGAGAATGAGTAATGAGGGTATATCATTTTTGGAATATGAAGAAGGGAAAAAACTTAAAGTCTACAAAGATTCAAGCGGGTATCCTACCATAGGGATAGGCCATAAATTAACTAAGCCTGAAATTAAAACTGGTAAGATATTCATTATAGATTCCTTGGTTGACTATTCTAATGGTATAACGGAACAAGAATGCCACAACCTTTTGAGGCAGGATATAAGAACAGCGGAAAATTCAATAAATGAATCTGTTTCAGTCTTAATAGATCAAGAACAATTTGATGCTTTGGTCTCCCTAGTTTTTAATATTGGAACCACTGCTTTTGAAACTTCTACTTTGCTTAAAAAAATAAACTCAAATAATTTTATCGACACACCAAATGAGTTTAGGAGATGGCATTTCTCTAAAAGCAAACACGTACAAGCCTTGGCTGACAGAAGGGAAAGAGAAATTGAATTATTTCTTTCATAGGGGTTTTAAAATGAGAACAAACACCAAGCATATTTTTGTCGCGGCTGGCATCTTTATACTTGCTTTATGTGCTGTATATGCTGACAAGTGGGATTATGTTGGTGCGGTGATAACAGGGTTTTTTGCTCTGTTAAATCTTAGCACAAAAGGAATCACAAATGAAAAAACTTCTACTCTTAATCCCTCTTAGCCTTCTCTTTGTTGGCTGTACTACAATAAATTTATCCTGTAATATTTCAAACGGCAATGATAATAAACCTGCTATAAAAACCGATTCTGAACAAACACCGACAACAAAAACAAATACGGCCCTGCCTGTCTCAGTAGGGACAAAACCTAATAGTACTGCCACTGTTACTAAATAATAGTAACTATCAGGAGGGAGGGGATAGGGGGTATACATTGCGGAATCGTGGTGGCCCCCTATTTTTATTATGTCAAGGGATCATGCTATAAAAGGAATACGATATTACGATTGCGATCTTTGCGGGTTTACTTATCGGATAACCGATACTACTTTAAACTCTGCTGGTCTACGGGTTTGTTACGATCACGATGTAGACCAAAGTGATTATAAATTCTTCAAAAGGACTTCTGTCTTTGATCCTAACCTCCCTTTATTTTATGATAAAACCAATGATAGCTATTATCAATTATATAGTAATGCCCTTGTTTTAAAGGCTATTATGGTTGAGGATATAGATATACAACCTCCAGTATATATGATCGGTGATTATTCTGCAAACCAAATATACCAACTTGTTATGGATGGGGGAAAATTATATATAAAGGAAGGGGTTTACGGTAAGAAATTCCCTTTTCTTTTGGACATAACTTTAGGTACATACCAGATGCTTCATGTCCTTGTTGACCCTTTAGATGGTGTAGCAAAACTTTATTTCAAAGAGGTATAATAATGAGAATGTTTCTTATAACCCTATCCCTATTGTTTCTCACTTCATGCGGTTCTTATGGAGCTACAGGTGATTCTGTCTTTATTGGGCCTCTTGATGGGGGGGAAATTTCGGCGGCGTCTTACCCTTCTTTAACTACTGCTATTACTGCTGCGACAACTAATAATAAAGGTTTGTTAATAGACACTATCTGGGTTGTTGATAGTTTGTCTATTGATGTTTCTCTACCTATTCATGTCGTTAAAGGCGGCGGTTTTAACAATTCAGGGGTTCTTGATATCCCAGGGGTATTAGATGCAGGACCTTACCAAATATTTTTTGGTACTGGTTCGGTGACAAATTTAAGAAAAGCTGTCCCTGATTGGTTTGGTGAAAATACCTCACCTGGGACCACAAATATTACAGCCGCATGGGCTTTATCTTTTGCTTCTTCTAAACTCATTCTCCCCGATGCTACAACATATTTATTGGACACTATTAGTATCCCTGCTGGCACAATTATAAAAGGGCAGGGGATAGACAAGACTATTATAAAACAGGGGACAAATACGGGCGCAAGCTATGGTGTGTTCTTTGTAGATTCTGGATCTTCTTCGGCTAAAGTAGATGATATTTCTGTCTTTGACTTGACCTTGGATGGCCAAGTAGCCTCTAAGGGGTTTTCCCAATATGAGCATCTTGTCTCTTTTTCAGGCGTTAATAATGTATTATTTGATAGGGTAAAATTTTTGGGCTATAGAGGTGATGGGCTTTATCTAGGCAGTAGCCCGACTGCGGCCACTGAACGCCACAATTCCAATGTTAAAGTTCAAAACTGCATTTTCGATGGTGTGAACAAAGACAACCGCAACGGCATATCAGTAATAGACGGCACTGGGATCACCATCCAGAATAACACATTCCGTAACAGTACAAAAACAGGTATGCCAGGGGCTATCGACTTTGAACCAAACAACAATGCATTCCATGTAATCAAGAATATTAAGGTGGTAAACAATAGATTCTCTAATTGTGGTGGGGGATATGGCACTGTAGTTTATACTAATAGTTCTGTTTTAACTAACCCTCTCCATGGTGTCACTATTGAAGGGAACACATATGATTCAGACAACACTTATTCGGCTGCTGACATATTAATCTCAACTATAGAGGATTTGGCAACAGTCCCTCTTATGGGAATCACAGTAAGGGACAACAAATCTACGTCTCCAGTAGAACCATTAGCCTTATATTTTGTTAATGGGATAGAAGTTACAGGCAATGTAGCGGCTGGCACTTCTATAACAGAAATCGGCAAAGCGACAACTGCAACTCTCTCCGCTAAAAACGTTAAATACCATCATAACACATTGTCTGTCTGCGGCAATGCAGTAGGGGCTATCCAGGTGGCTTCAGTAGATTTTTTGGATATTTATAATAATACGATAACCCCATCTGCTACTGGTTTGAATGGGATTACATTTTTTGGAAGTGGGGTCACAACAGATTCATCTTACGTGTCAATAAAAGACAATCGTTTCATTAAAGGGGCTTCTCAGACAAGGGCTATTCATACATCGTCCCATACATATACACCAACAACAAATAATTATTCTGGTAATACTTTTTCTGCTACTCTTACTAACTCTTTTGAGTCAGATCAATCTGATTCTTCTTTCACCGATTTTACCCCTGTTGCTACAGGTGGGACTTCAAGCGGCACAGGCACATATACTACCCAATCAGGAAAATATCAAAAGGTTGGCAACCTTGTTTTTGTGAAACTAGTCTTAATATGGTCGGCCCATACCGGTACAGGGACCCTTAGAATATCTTTACCTTTTACTGTAAAAAATGACGGTATCCCCACGGCTGCGAATATAACCTATTTGGTAGGGGTTACTTTCGACACTAATAAAATTTTGATGCCTGAATTTGAAAATAATAAAGCTTATATATCCTTTTATGAAGCTGCTACTAATACAGGGGCTACTGCTTTAGATATAGAAGCTGCGGCTGGTTTATACTTGAGCGGTTGGTTTGAAGTTGAGTGAGAGGTTAAAATGGCTATAGATAGGAAACATATTTTTAATAAAGTTGTATTCTTCTTGAAGAATGAAACTAAATTCTTTACTTCATCAGAACTACATTCAATAATTGGAGTAGACTCTTTCAGGAGAATAGCTGAAGATATAGAGTTTCCTAGGACTGTAGCCTCTTCTATAGTAGGGTCCGGCGTCTGGAAGGTTTCTACTCCTGTGGACTTCATTAAAGTTGATAGATCAAAAGACATGGTGTTTAAAGATAGTGTAGGCACCAGGATTTTAAAACAGAAAGATCAAAAAATAATTGGCAGGGATCAAATCTTGACGGCTCCCCCTTCTGTACCTGAAAATTATTTTATGGAGACTCAAACAACGGTTGGTATTTATCCTCCTTCAACATCAGGGGTAATAAATATCCCTTATATCAACTTTCCTACTTCTTTATCTTCTGATACAACGACAAACGAACTGACAGAAAAATGTTATATGGCTGCTGTTTATTGGACTGTAGCCGAGTGTATGTTAAGAGATAGTGACGAGAAATATATAATTTATATCGGAAGGTATGATAAGGAAGTCCAAAGACTTCGGGGTATATATAACGATCTGTTTGAAGAATCCAAAGATATGCGACCTTCTGAAGAGTATACAAGACGATGAACAAAGTATTAGAAAAAATAATTTCAACCAATTTCTCTAAGGGGTTGAACCTTTCTAAGTCTCACTTGATTAATCCAGAAGAATGCCAACAGTCTGACAACTTCTTGTTTGATGAAGGGTGTGCTACAGTAAGGAAAGGGACTGTCTTAACCGCTACACTCCCTTACCCTATAGATGCAATAAAAAAATATTACAAAAAAGATGGAACTTCTTATACTGCTGCTTTTGCCGGTGGCAGGGTTTACATTTCTTATACGGCTGGAACCTTTGTCAACGTCTCGTGTGAACTTCTGGCAAGTGGGCATATCTCTGTCACAGCTTACAACGATTATATTTATTTCACTAATTATTCAAACGTAGTGAAACTATTCAATGGATCGAGCGTGGATAATGCTGGCCTTTCTTCCCCTGCGTTTGTAAAATTTTTAGGGAATTTTGAAAGCACTGCTGGATGGGCTATATCAGGTGCGCTTGCAAGTATTTCTGCTGACAAAACCTATTTGCACATAGATCGTGGGGAAGCCTCTTTGCTCTTTTCTGCTCCCAGCGGGGAAGCTACCTTTACAAACAATACAATATTTGACCTAAATAATTTTGCCACTAATGCATCTAGTGATGCTAATGACTTAATTCAATTCTTTACAATTACAGAAAAAAAAGGAAACATTTCTAGTATACTGCTGAGATTTGTACAAGCAAGTGGTACAACAAGTGGGTTGTACTCAGAATGTATTATAACGAATTTATCTTCATGGACATTTTGTAGCAATAATAGCTTTGCTACTATTCATACAGTCCCTAAATCTTTGTTCACAAACAATAGTAACTTTACATGGACAAATGCGGTAGCTCAGGTAAAAATATTCCCTACTTCTGGGTTGAACGCGACTGTTAATATTGACAGTCTTAGGATGATTAAAACTCCTCCTCTCCTCAAAGCACAAGCCATAAGTGGTGGGAATATTTATTTTACTCCTAAACCCACCCCATATTATAACCCACAAACAGGAGAACACACTTTCTCTGTCCCTGGGGTTACGCTTGAACAAGTAAAAAAATGGGTTTCTGTCTCTACGGACAAAATTATCGGAAATATCCCCGAAGGAGAATATTTTTATAAAGCTACTTTTTATAAGCCTGGACCTGGAGGGATACAAATTGAAAGCAATCCTTGCTTTCAAACTTCCGGTATCTTACTGTCGAGTACCATTAATACAAGCACAACTATTTCCGGTGCAGTAACTTCGTCCTTTAGTATTGACAATCACATTGCCGCTCTTTCCCAAATCCCTATAGCCCCTACAAACCTGGGGGTCACTGGTAGAAAGATTTATAGACGTGCTGTATTAGAAGATACAATGAGGCACGTTGCAACAATCGTTGACAATACGACAGCAACATTTATAGATGACGTGCCTATAGATGCTGTCACAGAAGTCTTGGATGAAACAAGGGATGTACCACCTAAAGCTAAATATGTTTATGCTGCCAGCAATCAAAGAACTTACTATTTAAATATAGAAGAAGATGACGGTTCTCATAGTAGTAGGATAAGATTTTCTCAACCTTATTCCCCTTACTATGTACCTCTTGACAATGTATTTGAAATAAGTCCTAATGATGGGTCTGAATTAACGGGCATGTTTGAACTTACAAGCTTACAATTCTTTCTCAAAAGCAGTTCTTTATGGATGTTTGACGGAATAAATACTAATAACATACATCCTACTTATGGGTGCCTTGCTCCAAAAAGTTTAGCTGTTGGACCTTCTGAAGCTTTCTGGCTGTCAGATGAAGGGATAATCAAATATAATCTAAGAGTATCAAACATAAGTCTTAATGATTCTAGGATAAACACTTTCTTAAAAGATATCCCTAGAACCTATTTACAGAATGCGGCTGGTGTTTATTACAAGGGCTTCTATCTACTGGCTCTTTCTAATGGGAGTAACAGTACAAATAACACAGTTCTCTGCTATGATAATGCAAGGAATGAATGGACTATCTTTCCAAATATCCAAGTTAATTGTTGGGACGTATGGGGTGGTGGCAATGATGGGTATAGATTATTCTATGGAAACAATGAAGGTCAGATTTGTGAGTTTTTTACTAGTGACACTGATTTTGGGGTTAGTATTCCTTGGGCTATAAGGACAAAAGATAACGGGTTACCTGTCCCTACGGTTGCTTTAAGGGAGGCTTTCCTTTATACTAAAAGCGAAGACGGCTCAGGTAGAACCATAACAGCCACACCATATTATGATTTTGTAGCTGGTACGGCTGAAACAGTATCAGCCACAACTGGGTATTCTTTAGGGAAAATAGACGTAACTGCTGCTGATGACGCCGGGTTTATTTCAATAGGTCTTAGCGGAACTGGCAGGATAAGTATATTACAACTAGATATATTTGGTAAAAAGGAATCCGTAAGATAATGTATACACCTTACCAAATTCAATATATTAAAGAGGCTACTCCTGAAGAGATAAACCAGATCATCGAAAGGATAAATTTTGTCCTTCTTGATATATACAAGAAAGAAAACAATATGAATTTTTCTGGGACTGTCTCTCTTGCTAACTCAGCTAATATTCTTACAAGTAGCCCTAAGATAAATGGTACTATCTTCAATGGGACTTCCAGCATTGTTATTAGGGATACTTCTATTACCACATCAAACTTGGTCCCTTATTCTGGTGCAGTAAATAATGTTGATCTTGGGGCTAAAACTCTTAATGCTGGTGGGGCTACTTTTGGAGAATCTGCTAATAAAATAAGATTCACTTCGGATGGGACTTTAACATTAGAGGGGAACGCAACAGTATGGAAAGATGTTTTTTTTATTCAAAGTATTCCAAAAGCTGTCGGTGCGGGGAACCCTTCTTTAGGTGTTCTTTTAAGTAGTTTAAATGGTTATACCTATGCTATAGGAGATTCAAACACTTTTGACCCTCAGGAATACCCTCATGAGGGGAGGGTAGGAGGCAATGCTCATTGGCATTTACATTGGATTTCGATGACTGATGTTTCAGGAGATAAGGGGGTTGCTTGGCAACTAGAAACAAGCTATGCTTTAGCAAGTTCTCCCATGCAAACAATAGTTAGCTCATTTGTTGATGTAACTGTCTCTCCAAATACACCAATTAATACACATATGTATTCAGATTTCCCCATGCAAACCTTGACAAGTGCCGGTCCTCTTACGGTTATATGGGCTAAACTAACAAGAGTTTCATCAGATACCACTGATCCAGCTAATGATCCATTTGCTGTTGGTGTTCATTTTCATTATGAAGTAGACTCTTTAGGATCAAAAACCGAGCTAGTAAAATAGAAAGGAATATGATAAAATGAAGGAAAAAAGAAAGACTTTTTGGGATTATTTCAGACCATTTCCTTATAGCGCACATATGAGTTGGTGGCACAGGAAAGATAAGAAAGAGGACACCAATGTCTAGTCTTGAGGAAAGAGAGTCAAGAAGAGAAATGTCCAACAAACTTTTAGAGCTTGCTGCCAATGGGAATGGAGATGCCTTAGAATATCTGGTAAGACTTTCAGAAGCCCTAAGACTTATAGATGATCTTTATGATAGGGACCATTACATAGACAATGAAAAGTTACTATCAGTTTTTAGGTGGCTGCTGATAGAATGCTATCAAAATAAATTCTTCTTGCAAAATGTTCAAGCTCTGGTTTCAAACCACGCTTTGTTTTTTTCTGCCTGGGAAGAATCAAATAATTTATATACTGTAAACGATGAAGTACCAAAGATGTATGCCCATGTGTTGAAAGATTTTTGCCTGTCAACAGTTTCATTGGTTGCAAATATAACAGGTGGGTATAGCCATATGAAAGAGGTTAATCATAGTGCATGGCGTTTGTATATGAAACCTCTAAAGGGGTGACTTATGGGATTATATGATGCTGATACAAAGCAAGTAACTGTCCCTTCTGAAACACAGAAGATACAGGCAAGTATTTTGAAAGAGCTTGCTCCTTATCTTACACAGTATTATAAGACAGGTATGGAGGGTTTAGGTGACTTAACCCCTATGCTCAATCAACTACTTCAACAAGCGGCTGGTGGTAGCACAACTATAGGCCAAAAGAACTATGCTAACACCATAGGCCAAATGAAAGAGACGGCAGGCCAAATGGGTATAAATGCTGGTGATCCTAGAATGGTTAGGAATATATATCAAGCTGGAGAAAATCTGACAAAAGGGAATCTCCCTGAACTCCAGACCATTATGCAACTTTACGGTATAAGCCCTTCTCAAACTCTAAATACTATGGGTGGCGGTTCTCCTGCTTCTGTTAAACAAACGACAGATAATACACAGGCGATACTTACTGGTTCGTTAAACAATCTCTATAAAATGTTAACAGTGATGTAATATGGGACAACTTATCTCTATGATTCTTTCTATGATTATGAACCGGAAACAAGGTAACTCTTCTACAGCAAATGCAGGGCTTATGCAGAATATGCTACAACCTAAACAACAGCAAACAACAATGTTACAACCTACATCCACTACAAGTATGACAGGCATGAGTGATTCTTCAAGCCAAGACGATACAGTAAATAATTTCATTCAGAGTTTCTTTAAAAATTACGGCGGTAAATAATTATGAGTATTGCTGATCTTGCAATGGGTATTATTGGTATGGTTCTTCAGGGCCAACAGAGAGAGCGTCAAGCGGGTATGGAAGAACTGAATGTTCTATCTAATCTGTTTAATCAAACAGGTTCACCTGAAGCCTATACCTCTATGCAAAATGCAGCTAAGAAACTTGGGATAGAAATGCCTGCTTTAGGTCAACCTCAACAAGCAAAACCTTCTCCTTCTCCTACAATAAATACTATGGGACCAGTAGACCCGAAAACATTTAATCCTATAGCATCTATATTAAGTTCCATTGGTGGAGGTCAAGAAGAAGCTCCTCCTTCTTTTCTCCCCCCTACTTCTCAGTCTGCTACTCCTCCCTCTATGACTCAGGAAGAGAGTTTACTTGGACCCTCTAAGAAGTATGAAGATTTTTCAGGGGAAGTTGCTACTGAGATGGGGATAGACCCTAAGAAACTTATCGGTGGTGAACCTCTTAAAAAATATCGTCAAGAATCTTTTATGAGGTATAGGCAATATCTCAAGGATAGAGAAAGTCAACTAAAGAGTATGATGCTTGAAGATCGTAAAGAGAAACATGCCCTTACGATGGAAGAGAAAAGAGAAAAAGCAAGACTTGAACTTGAAACCGAAAGAGAACGTGCGGCTGACGAGAGACAGACGATAAGAGAAACTAAAGCTGATGAAAGACAAGCAAAACGTGATGCTGCTGCGGAAAAAAGATTATATAAATCTCAGGCTGGCCTTGAGGGGAGACTTGATAAAAGACTCTCAAAAGAAAAATCAAAACTCACGGTTATCTATGGCCCTGGTGGTAAAACCAAGATGGTCCCTGTCTCTTCTGAATCAGAGTATGAACCTCCTCCAGGATGGAGTTTATCTAAACCAAGTAAAGAAGAAACTCAGTTACAAATGCTTATGGGCGGTGGGCAACAGTCGGGTAAAATTCCTGTCTATGATATAAATGGTAATCTTCTCAGGTATGAGTAATGAAAGTAAAAATAGAAGGTATCGGATACATAGAAGCCCCTGATGATTCTACCCCAGAACAAATAAGTGCTGCGGTTAGGAAAATAGGGGCTAAACACTCTTCTCCTCGTAAGAAATTTGAGAATGTAGCAGAAGGCATAGGCATTGGAACTGCCAAGATGTTAGGGGGGATGGGTGCTGCTTCTGTAGGTGGCCTTGCTGGTCTTGCTAGGCTTATCACTACAGGAGATATAGGAGAAGCACAAAAGACTCTTGAAGGTATTACAGGGGCTATTGAAAAAAGGATCATCCCTGAACCTACTTCCGAAACTAGCCAGAAAATTTCTGATCTTCCAGGTAAAATTCTAGAATATTACAATATGCCTGGACATGCTGTAGGGGAAAAGATTGAGAAATCAGGTCATCCTATGGCTGCTGCTACTGCTGAATCTATTTGGCAATCCCTCCCTATACTTATACCCGCTGCAAAAGCCATTAAGAAGATGGGTAAAAAACCTGTCCCTAAACCAGAACCCGCTGTTATCCCTCCTGAAACTAAACCTCCAAAAGTTAATGTTACTAAAGCAACTGGTCCCGCGCTGGATGCTGAGACTCTTGACATACTTGAATCTCTTTCTCCTGGCAAAAGGAAAATGCCTGAAATTAAACAGGGGTTAAAACCGAAAGAGTATGAGCATGTGATTGGCATAGATATGGATAATGTCTTAAACAGAATAGCTAATACAGGTAAGGCAGAACTTGAACCTGACCTTGTAGCTAACCTGAATAAGATTCTTGATGCTGATCCTAAAGCTAAACTGCTTGTCGGTTCTACCTGGAGATTAGGTCATACTACTACAAGTTTTGAAGAACTTCTCACTAATTCAGGTGTCCGTCCTAATAGGGTTATCGGCTTAACGGGTTCTTTAGAGAACTCCGTTAGGGGTGCTGAATATGCAGAATGGCTCAAGTCTCACGGTAAGAAGGTTAAAAAGTTTATTACTATAGATGACCTGCCTCCTGAAGAACTGGCTCCTTTATCTGGTAGACAGATAAGAACAGAACAGGGTATAGGGCTTACATCTGAACATGCAGATACAGCTATAAATCTTTTAAAAGGGAAACAAAAATCTTGGCAATGGGATGCGGAGATAGAAGCTAAGAGGGTAAAAATCGAACAACCTTTACCTGTTGGCCCTGGTGCTAGAACCGCTGGAAGTATAGAAACTCCTGTTGATATAGAACAACTTAGAACTACGTTATCTTCTCTCCCGCGAACCCCTGCTTCAGAAAGATTTAAAACCGCAATAGATATCGCTGGTAAGGGGAGGGAATATAAAAATACTTTAGATGCTGGTCTTGACAATATCAAGGCTGGTGCTGCTGGTTTATGGGATGCTTATACAAGGCCACCTGTAGACGCAAAGTTTAAAAATATTTTTGGCGATTATCTATATGAAAGGTTATTGTTCCAAGATGCAGGGGTAAAATATGCTAAAGATATAAAGAAAACAATCCCTAATATCCTAGATCGTGAAGCAATGAAAAAATATCTTGAGGCTGGTGGGGATGAAGCTGTCTTGAGGGAAAGGATAACAGCCTTAGAAGGGGCTGGGCATACAGATGTTATCCCTATGTATAAAAAAGCACTAGAATTGACTCCCGAACAGAAGATTTTTGCACAAAATAATAGAAACTATTTTGATAGTATGCTGGAAAAGAATATTGAAGCTGGTATTCTTGAAGATGGAGTAGAGAATTATGTTAAAAATATTGTCGTAAAAGGAAGTATGAAGTCCGAACAATTAGCAAGAAAAATCTATTCTGAAATGAACGCTGGCCTTTTAAAAGCTGATCCAAATTACGCGAAAAAAAGGTTCTATGCTAACTCATTTGAAGGAGAAATAAGGGGTGTAAGATATAACAACGATTTAGCCTATGGGGTAGTGGCCTATGATATGTCCTTTAAAGAAGCTTTAGCTACAAGAGCTTTTATTAAAGAATTAACTACAGGGGAAGCTACTGATGGTAGACCTCTCGCTACTGTCTCTGGGAGAAGTATTCAACTACCAAGGGATGCTGAAGTCCCAGAAGCATATTTAATTAAGCCAAGAATTAAACCAGAAGATGCGTGGGATTATAGGGAACCCCCTAACCATCCTGCTTTCAGAAAATATAAATGGGTAGATAAGGATATAGATGGGAACCCTATCTTTGTAGAGGGTCATCTTTTACTTCATCCTGAAATAGAGGCTACCTTTGCTGAGAGGTTTACTGGTAAGGGTTACTTTAAAATATCTAATCTCTTTACCCCCTCGGCCATAGCGAAAAATCCTATAGGTAGGTCTGCTATGAAAGGGATGGGAGAATTTAAAAGAACCCTTCTTACCTTGTCGGGGTTTCATCAGGTACAAGTGGGAACCCATGCAGTATTTCACAATGTCAACCCTTTCAAGGTGGCTCCTATAGACTTAGTTGATCCTGTCACTGTGAGAGGTGTAAAGAATGGCCTTATGATAACAGATCATAGCGCACTGGCTGAATTTTCAGAAGGTGTCGGTGGGCATAGTGGCCTTGTAAATAGATTGCCTGGAATTGGCCCCCTTATGCAGAAATATCAAGAGTACCTTTTCCAGGACTATATTCCTAGAGTAAAAGTAACTATGTTTAAGGAGGCTTATGAGAGAAACACAAGAAGGTATCCTAATTTAAATGAAGATCAAATAGCAGAACTTACCGCTCATCAAGCTAATGCCGCCTTTGGTGAATTGAATTATAAGTGGTTAGGCAGGAATAAAACCTTCCAGGATTCTTTAAGGGTCTTATTCTTGGCCCCTGACTTCCTAGAAGCTAGGGTTAATTTTGTCGCTCAATCCCTTACTCCGACAGGTAAAGAACAACTTGCAGCTTTGATCCGTGGTACTGCTGAACTGTATGTAGGGGCAAGGATTATGAATGCCATGCTGAATGATGGTGATTTCAAAATGGATAAACCCTTCTCCGTGGTCTACGACAAGAAGGAATACGCCTTACGTACCATCCCTGGAGACTTGGCTCACTTGTTTTCTGATCCTAGAGGGTTTACTTATTTCCGTTTGAACCCTGCTACCACTAGACCTATGGTTGAGTGGGCTACAGGCAAGGATGCTCAAGGTAGGAGGAGAACCCCTGAACTTGAGGTGTTTGATTTTCTTAAGTCTGGTGTCCCTATCCCTATCCAGGGCTTTATGAAAGATTCTAATGACACTCTTGGAGAGAGCGTTATGAAATCGGCCCTGCAATCTATCGGGATAAATTCTTATGTAGAAAGGAGTAATGCTGAGAAGATAGCCGCTAAAGCTTCTGCTGGTAATATTCCTCTGGCTGATGAAACTTTTGAAACGAGAGCAAAACGGAACCTTATGAGAAAGTTAAGGGATGCCGTACAAGAACAGCCTACAGGTTTACCAGAACAAGTAAGACAGGCTGTTGTGAAGGGGGAGATAACACCTAGACAAGCTATCAACCTTATGCAGGACCGCAATAAACCAGCAATCCAAAGGTCTTTTGAACATTTAAGATTACCTCAACAGCTTAAAGAGATAGAGAAAGTCTTTGATGCTGCTACACCACAAGAGAAACAAATATTAGCTCCGCTCATGAGAAAGAAAGTCCTTAACTTCTTCTCTACTGGTGCAAAAGCTGATCGGGATGAATACAGGGAAAGGTTGTTACCTTACTTAAAAGGAGAGAAGTAAATGTCGTGTTTCGTTTGTAGACATACAGGCCAAAAGGTTTGTGACGAAGAAGAAGCTGAAATTATGTGCTTACTCTGTGGACGTTGCGAAAGGGAAGCAGACGATGACAAAAATAATAGTTAGAGAAGGGAGTAGATTTGCTATAGATTTTTATTCTGTCAGGATCGGAGAGGAGGCAAGGTTCTTCACACTTATGGGGGATAAACGGTGAATGCTTCATCTCCAGGAAAGATATGGCTTTGCTATTAAAGCAGCAAGGGGAAGCTTGCATTCCTGTGGTTCGTAAGAAAGGGGAATAAAATGGATACTGCCTGTTTTAAAATACCTTGCTTGGTAAGATTAAGGATGCTTGACATATTGGAACCGTTTCATAAAAATTCACCAAGTAAGTTGACCAAACTTTTGACCCTTAATGATCTATCCAACATCCCAGAACAAAGAAGAGAAAAATTTTACGAGTGTATCTTATCTTGGAGAGAACATGGATGGATATGATAAAGAGGTCTGCAATCTGAAACATAAGGTAATAGAGGATAGATTTAGGGAGGGTAAGGAGCTAATGGATGAGGTGAAAAAGAAGTTAGATAATCTGACTGCCATTGCTATCACAACTCTCATATCTGTTATAACTGCCCTCACAACGGTCTTAGGAACATACATACTGAAGTAAAAAGAAAAGCCCCAATCCTGTAAAAAGGAAAGGGGCTTTTATAGTAACTATTTTTCAGAATGTCTGGTAGGATAGAAGGCCAAGTACCAAGCGGTCTCGATCAGCCATTCCATAAAATCTTCATCACTCATCTTCTCAATATTTCTCATTTGCATCCTATTGGACAAACTTCCTGTCCTTCCTTTACGATGAAGTAGTGTTTACACTTCTTGCAATATCCCTTCTTCTCTTCCCTGACACACTTGTTGGCCCATTCGTAATACAGGCATTGCTTATCTGGTTTTGGTTTATAATTAGGGCATAAGGACCACATAGAGACACAGTCCATCTTAATGTCTCCGGATATTTTCCAAGATATACCCGATTGTGAAACCTAGTCCTATCCCTCCATAAGCAAAGACAAAAGCAATGATACCTGATTGGAAATTGGTTAGTCCTAGAGCTAGACTGATAACCGCAGCGGTTAACAGGGAGGTACCAAGCCCTATTGTGGTCCCAAAAATTATTTTTTTCATAGAATCTCCTTTAGAATTCTTCTTAATGTTTCTTTATAATCTAACGTGGATGGAATTACCCCTGCGGCAACTGGTTCATCGTCAACTTTAATCTTAAAAAGTGCTGATCCATCAACCCAATGAGATACCATGATTTTTATTTCTTCTCTTCTCATGAGAGATCCACCTCTCTTAGAGTATATATCCCTTTTTTGTTCTGTTCCCATCCGTGTACCAAGATTGTCCAGTTAGCATCTCTAACCTGATTTACTCTCGGCTCCCCGGATATCTTCTTCACCCTCTTAGACATATTGCTTTTTGATGTTACCTGGATACCATAAGTAATGGAACCTTTTAAAGCAATCAAATCAAACATCCCAAATAGGTCTTTCTTTATGAAAGAGTGGGGGATTTGCCTTTCGACAATATCAACAGTATACCCTTGTCTCTCCAAGTACTCTTTAGATTGTTGTGTTAATGTCTTTTTAGTCATCCCCTCTCCTTGATCTATACCCGTATACTAACCAAGTCCCATTGGTAATCTTAACAGGCTGTTGGAAGGTTGTTTGAAATTCAGATCGTGGGAAGGCAGAGAGAAAATCTTTCATTCTTATTTCCAGATTCTCTTTTGTCGTACCCTCTAAGGTAAAGTTAAACACGCTGACCTTCCCCTGAACATTCCTTACAGGCCCATCCTTTCTGAGCTAACCTCCCCCTCGTTAAACTTTTGCGCCCTTCTACGGGCTTCCTTTTACCGCATATCTTACAGAGAAAGAATGTCATTTCTTTTTATTATTCTCCTTCTTCGTAAAATACTGGCAAGTTTTATCATGTTCTCCCCCTTCAGCGTCACATTCTGAGCATCTTTCGGGTATTGTTATTTCTTTAGAAGATTTAGCTACAAGTTTCTCCAGTTTTGAACAGAGAATGGCTACGGTCCTGTCATTCCTATAGCATCTGTAGTCCGTACCTCCAGCCATAACTTCTGCTTGAGGCGTCCCAGGATTTTTAGTCCATGTTGTTAATTCAATTAGCTTATTGTCCTTTGCTGTTTTGTCATCACCATACAGAGTTATAAGGGCTGCTTCTATTCTCTTATGGTAATCTTGTCTTTCAGGGGAGAACTGAGAGACAACATCCTGGTTTGATTTCTCTCTGTAAGAAACCTTAGCTGTCTTAGCCTTGTCTATCCCCCCCGCTGTTACTTCATCCCAGGTTAAATTTCTTATTCCTAAAAGCCTTGTTATTCCGTTACCGATAAGGTTCGTGAACGCAGATTTTTTAACGTCTCCTTTGTCGATTTCAGACGGTGGCAAAGTAATTTTCTCTCCATTGGTGTCGCTTCCATATTTTTTGAAAAAGCCATCCTTGGAACTACGAGTTCCAATAGCTTCAATTGTGACACCACCAAGAGTAAAATATCCTTTGTAAGTATAAGCAAAGTGTCCATCTGGCTCACATTCAATTGTTGGTTCATCCATCCTCCATGATATACCAAATATTCTTGCTACCTTCTCACCTCCTGAAGCTTGGAGATATGGTTTTCCGTTCTGATCTATCCAATCAGTAGGGTTTGTAACTTTTAGTACGATTGATTTTATCTTCTTTATTGCTTCAATCTGTTTCTCGGCCCGTTCTGCTAATGCTAGAAGTCCTTCGTTGCCTAATATAGGAAGGTTCTCATCTGATATTATTTCTATTTCATTCATTTCTCACCCTTTTTGTGAACAAGTTTGGTGCAAACTTCTGTATATTTTTTTTGTTAAAAATTGTCATTTCTTCTTTGTGATCTGCCTCTACTTTTAATAGTTTATTTTCCGTTGCTATCAAGGCTGTTTTAAAATAATTACATTGGTTTTCAAGCTCTAGATATCTAATAACTAAAGAGGATAATGCTTCTGTGGTGGGTTTCATTTCTTCCTCCAATTGCAGTTACCTGCTGTTTTCCTTAATTTGCTCCCTAAACAGTTATAACAGTCTGAAGTACTGTTGTTAAAAGACTCGCTAGAATGAGCACAAGTACTACAAAGATGAAGTTCATGAGTATATAAATCTCTGTTTGAGGGGTACCCCTCATTATAACAGCCCATTATTTTCCCAGACTTTCGATTTCAGTTAGGAGAACTTTCGCCTCTTTGAAATTGGCTTCGCGGACTTCCTTTGTCTCTGCCGAGAATAAAATTAGATGAAGCATATCCCTACATTTCGGCCCATAGTCTTTCCAACTGAGACGTTTTTTTGTATTTAGCTGTTTTTGTGTAATTTTTTTCTTCCCTCCAGACTCAACAATTTTAACGGCTTCAATCAGAGCTTCATCAGCTTTAGCCCCAAACTTCCGAATTGATTCTATGGCATTAGACGCTGAGACAAGATTATTAACAACCATTTCTCTGACTGACGTTGTGGCTGAAGAGAGAAGGATTAGATTTTTAATGTGGGATATACTATAACCCGTATTTCCTGCTATTGACTCTTCTACCTTACCATAAGCAAGGAGTTTTTTTACAACGCCCGCTTGTTCAAGAAGGGTCAAAGGTTTGCCACTATTCCTAGTTAACAAACTTTCGGTCTTGTCGGCATCATTTGCATACTTAGCTTCAAGCCTTACTGGTACTGAGACAATTTCGGCTCCCATATTATTCGCTAGCTTAATTGCTGACAGCCTGCAAAAACCGTCTGTCAAAATAGGGATATCGTTTTCCATATAAACGGTTAAAGGCTGTTTAACCCCGATAGATGCAATAGAGGTTGCTAATTGTCTGATATGTTCTTGGAGTTCTGGAGTGTCTATCCTGATATTCAGATCGTCCTTAATTTGGATAGTTTCAGGTTTAAGCATATATAAATCGGTCCTGCCTACACTAAGCTCTTTAATGTTGCTCATTAGTTTTCTCCACGAATTAGTTTAAGTTCAAGATACAGGGTAACAACTTTTAAAAGAAGGATAGATTCTTTTGTGGTGAAAATTCTTTCAGACAGAAGGCTAAGGATGTCTTCCCCCGTCTTTCCTGATAATTTTTCATCCATTGTAGTCTTTCTCCCATTTTGTGAAGGGTTTTTCACCTTTCTTCGACTGTATGCAAATATTGCATGGTTCTTTTTCTGGCCCAAGGAGACGGTGTTTACAGTTACAACAAGTCTTTGAATACCAGATTATACTACCATACCTATCAACTTCTTCCATATGTTACCTCCTTTAAATTTTAGAGATTTTATTCATCCACCCTTTTGCTGTTTTTTTGCCCGTTATAAGGTAAGAGCCCACTACGATTTTTTCAACATTTTTAAAATGCTCTTTCCTCCATTCATCAAGTTCTTGCCATTTAAGATGCCATTGCTTCAGTTCAAACCATCCATCTATCTTTTCTTCTGTATCTGGATCGGCTATAAATTCGATAGATTCTCGCAAGATTTCTTGTATGCAGATATGCCGGAAACCGCATTTTTCGCAAGTATCGCACCACTTTATAGGCTCTGGGATTACTTTATCAAAAATAGATTTGTTTATCTGTTCTGCTTTTTGGATTAGGCCCTCCCCATAGGAGTAGTCCAGCTCCATAATTATTTCTTTTAGCCTACCTGTAGTTTTATTTTTTAGTAGAAACAACCCCCTTTCCTTTTCGTCCATCAGCATATACAGTGTGAGTTGTGCTGGATACTTTCGGACCCAGTAATACTTACTATTGAGCATATCTTCTAGGGTAGAAGTTTTATCGAATATCCAAGATGCCATTGATTTGATTTCAAGAGGAAACAGTTCTCCCTCATGAAGGACTTTACCATCAATATGACCTGTGATAAGATATTCTTTCCAATCGAATGCTCGTTGCTGTTCGATAACTTCGATATCAGCATCCCCTAAGAGCCGTAGAACGCTCTTCTCTTGCTCTCTCCCTTCCCTAAAGATGTACTCTGATTCAACAGAGTGTAAAGACCTTTCGTTACCCTTTGTCCGACAAAAAACAAGATATCTCAAACATTCATGCCCGATTTCCGATGCTCTGTTAGTGTTACAAGGAGAAGGTTTTATTTGGCTCTTCATATAATGATCTATTTTTCCAATAAGCATGTTTTACCCTTTCTCTTTTTCCACAAATAACACATTGATAACAGGTATAAGCTTCATCTTCTGCTTCATAGATCATTTTATGCCCGTCTTTTTTGCAGTTATGAGGCATTAGACAACTCCTTTATAATAGGAGGTGATTCTTTTATTTCAGACCAATGATAACTTTTGCAGAACGGACAAGCTCTAGGCTTACCAAACGTTTTGGAGGTCCATTGCCAGCCACATCTCTGACATTCGCAGTTATAATCATTCATACTCTTCCTCTTCCAGCGCCCGTTTAATCCTCTCGTACGGGCTCACCGTAATCTTGACTTCGTTTTTGGTCAAATCCGGCATGATCTTATTTAATAGGATTGCATTTGCTTTTAATTTTACCGCATCTTCTGGCTTTCCTGAGACTCCCAAAGTGTCAATTCTGTCGATCAATGCCTTTTGTTTCATTTCCACATATTCTACTGGAGATATTCCGTGGGGTATAAGCTCCGGTAACTTCTTTGTAGACGGTTCCGCTTCTTCGTACACCCCTGGGGCTACTTCCACTGTCTCCGTTACATCCCTTACTATAATTTCTTTCCTTTTTCGTCCTCTTCGTTTTTTTACGTTTTCTTCTTTCTTTAAAGACGGCTTCATTAGGTACCTCAGTGATCTGTTTTCCTAAATAGTCTATTTGGATAGATGCAATGTCGGGATGAAGATAAATAATTCCTTCCAACAATTGTCTATCTGTATAGTAGGTTTCTCCCCCATTAAAACCTATTCTCCTGTGCATCGGGACAAATAACCCTTTCTTCTTTAAACGATAAAACTCTATCCTGCTAATCCTTAGAATCTTGCAACATTCATGGACGGTCCACAGCCTGAATACCCATGATCTGCTTTCATCTATATAACTATCATTCCCCCCTCTCATTTTATCTCTCCAAATAAGTTAATTACTCTTTCTAAATGTTCTGGATAGTCTAAAAGGGGAATAACCTCTTCAAACAACATAGCAAGACGCCCCTTCTCTCTCATCCCTAAAGCATATCTCTCTTTGCCGCATAGGTACATGCCCCCTTTCTCTGTTCGGATTTCTAAAGCGGTGTCTGTATCAATATAAAACCTAAGAAGTTGTTTAGTAAGAGCCCCTTCAAACTGATCCTTCACCTCCCATCTGCCGTATTGTTTTCTTTTAATAGTTACTTTCATTTTTGCATCTTCTTGTTCTTTTGGTTTTGTCTTTCCCCCTAGTAGGTAATTTACCAAGACTTTTTTTGTATCTTAACGCCTCCTTTGTCCTCTGCGATATCAACTGTCTCTCAATTTCAGCTCCCAAGCTAAAAGCAAAAGCAATCACTTTACTCTGTATATCATCTGCTAACCAAAGTTTTTCTCTTATCGAATGGACTCTAACTCTCTTTCTCACAAGGACAGAAAGTAACTCCATCACCTCAAGTAATGACCTACCAAGCCGTGATAATTCAGCCACGATCAAAATGTCATCAGGGTTAAGGGTATCAATCAGAATAGCAAGTCTACGTTGTTTCCAGCTTACTTTCCCTGATACTGTCTCCATGAAATATTCAACAGGTTCACTTGTCTCTCCAGCAATTAGATATTGCTGGTTCTCATAGTCCTGTCGGTCTGTTGATACCCTTATGTATCCGTAAACCTTCATAACCCGTGTTTGTAATTCTTAAATAGATCAACTTCTTCTTCTAAAGACTCTTTCGTATCTTCAACCCAGAACAAAGCTGAATTTATACCATTGGAAGCTTTACATATTGGATCACAATTTTTACAACGTCCTTCTATTCTCATATCGCAAAACTGTTTAGGGGGGATGCTCATTAAAACTACCTTTAGCAAGTTAGCTGCTATCTCTAATTTGTTTATATTATCTTTCCTCATTTAATCCTCCATTAATTTGTCAAATTCTTGATAGGACCATGTAACCATGCCCATATATTGACCACAAACTGGGCACATATCACAGTGAAACACCATGTATATTCCCCATTCTTTAACAAAAAGCTCTGCTGCTTCTTTCATAATTTCTCCTTTAATGTTGCCCCATAATAAACTACTGCTAAAATAGGGCTAAGTCCGCCTATCTGATAAAAAGAAATAGATGCCTGACACAATTAAGAAAAATATTATCTTACCTTAATGAGTTGGGGTTTGGGGAAACTCCCCATGTCAAAAGAGTACCTTGAATATTTTGGCCGGGGATAGAGCTTCTGGTGGACACACCAATTCCCCCCTTTACGATATGCTTCTTTTGAGCTAAAGACTCTCGTCTCTCCACATACTGCACAGACGACAGGTATTACATTCATCCTTACCCTGTGAAAGCCCCATTTTTTGCCCCTTTTGTTTTTCTGTTGCTGTCTCTGTTGTGCTTTAGACATTGACCCCTTACCTGACCTTAATAGTTGTTCTAGCATTACTTTTCTCCTTTATCGTAAGATAGCTTACGTAATTCGCCAACTCTATGGAATGTATTTGCCCTGGCAATCTGCTCCGGTGTAAAATCATCCACTCCAATAGCAGATATTAGATGATACAGCA
>Ga0208957_1000244_pt1 | contig 47502 bp, 84 predicted proteins | sample RifOxyA1_FD_184029 | JGI IMG/M metagenome (GOLD analysis project Ga0208957, IMG submission 184029) | Groundwater microbial communities from Rifle, Colorado - Rifle Oxygen_injection A1 (SPAdes) | ecosystem: Environmental > Aquatic > Deep subsurface > Groundwater | place: Rifle, Colorado, United... | reverse complement strand
AGAGCCATCTCTCGGACGGCGGCACCGGCAACAACCTCGACGCGTATTGCATCACGTAGGAGGCCCCCGTGAGCCTGACCATAGGTCTATCCCTCACCGTCCTGCTAATCGGGGTCATAGGAGAATCAAATGCAATCAGAACAATTGCTAGAAATTGTTGCAACGATTTGTTCTTTAGTCTTGACAGGACTGGCAATATACCTTATAAGAATTTTATTCGCCTATATTGCGACTAAAACGAAATCAGTACAACTACTTTCCGCCTTGGCGCAAGTAGAACAGATAACGGAAACAGTAGTTACATCAGTAGCGCAAACTTATGTTGATAAGTATAAAAAGGCAAACGACTTTAATACATTCAGGAAACAGTCCGCTAAGCAACAAGCAATGCGCAAAATAACTGACTTGGTTCCCGAGAAGACTGTTAAAACCGTCGAGAATGCAATTCGTAAGGATTTTCAACAGTTTGCCTCTGATTTAATCGAAGCGAAAGTGCTTAAAATCAAAAATAAGCCTTGATTTTTCTCTAAATCCATGATACATTTTAGCCAGGTTTTTTGTTAGACCTGGCTAAACTTTTTTAAGGAGAAAGAAGATGGCAAGTGCAAAAGTAAGGTTCTTTATAATCGTTACACATTACAACACAGATCATGAAAAATCTTATATCCTAAACTCAACGAAAAGTACAGAAGCAGCGGATTTTCTAAAAAATCTTATCAAGGACAAAACAGTTGAAAACATGTCTCAGGTCCGTGTCTTTCGCGCGATTGAAAAACTGGTTGATAAAGATGTTAAAATCTCCCTCGGTTAACCGGACTAGGGGTAGGCTATTAAAATGCGTCCTGGTTCAAATTTGACGCCTTCCTGAACGGGTTTAAAACATGACTATAGCAATCGCTTACAAGGCAAAAGACGGTGTTTGGTTTGGTTATGATAATTACCTAAGCAGAGAAGATAACGGAGTTACAGACTACAAGTTCAGCGCGGGTGCGTGTAAGCATATAGATTTTGGAAATTTCATACTCCTTACTGCTGGGGATTCTATTGTTAATTCCATTTTGCAAAAAATTCTAGCAGAGAAGGTTCTGGAAAATAAGATAGAGAAATGCACCAATGCTAAAGGGATGCTTCTTGGTTATCCAACAGTAGACTTTGCGTTATCCCTTCGTAAATACTTTCGTGGAAAAGGAGACGATGGTAAATCATTTCCAAATTTTGAAATGCTGATGATTTCCAAAAAGAGCATTTTTATTATTGACGAAACCTGTGGTTGCGACAAATTAGATAAGTTCGGAGCAATTGGCTATGGTATAGCCGCTCTTGTAGCCTTCTCTTTACTGAAGAGAATAAAAACACAAGAAGAGATCAAAGCAATGGAAGCTCCAGTCTTGATTAGAAAGCTACTAGAATCCTGTAATGAGAATTGTACCTGTGTTGGAAATGAATACACAATAAGGAAGGTGGGAAATCATGAACAAAGTGACGATGGCGAATAAGTATTTCACTGATACCCCGACTAAACAACAATGGTTGTATGGTAGAACACTCAATGAATGTAAAAAAATCATAAGTAGTTCAACCACGCTATCCTTAGCGGAAAGGACGGTTTTAGGCGCTTTAGTGGATATGATGTATGGAAACGATGAACCCTGCGTTGCTTTCCCCAGTCAAGACTACCTAGCGGATGTACTGGCGATAAATAAACTTACGGTTCTTCGCGCAACCAAGAAATTTCAGGAACTAGGCTTGATAGAAATTAAACGGCGTGGTTTAGGACGGACTAACATCTATAAGTTAAACGTGCTTACTCCGGAACTCGTGGTAAAGCTCCAGCCAAAAACAATTACTGATAATTATTCTGACATATTCTTGAAGGACAGCGATCTTTAGGTGTAAAAAAGTCCCGCCCTGAAGTAACATCGCCACGACTAGGGAAATAACACCAACCAAATTAGCAGGTAACAGGGCATAAATCACGGTGTTTTAACCAGTGTTGATTCATTAATCTTTAATCTTAACCCTTAAGATTAACCTTATAATTTAATCTTCATTTTTTTGAAACTTTGAGGAGGGAACTTTGGATAAACTTGATCTTGGTAAGATCACTGCTAAGGAATTTTTTGATTTATTCCTAAATGGAATAACAGATGAAATCAAAACACATCTCCAACCCCTGGTTGGGGAAGAGATCACAAGGGAAAACGCTTTCCCCTTGTTAATCTCCCACATTTCTGGTATCCTGGATAAAATCGTAGAAGACCAAAAAAAACCTCTTGACTCTTGATCTTTTCTGTGGTAAAAATAATTTTAGCGTTTGTTAATTTTAAGAAGGAAAAAGATGAAACCAGAAGATAACTTCCGGAGGAAGTTAGTAATCAGTAAGCATACTACTGATCCTAACCTAGTTACTATGCAGGTGATAGATGTCTACGGGAGTAGACAATCGGTAGCAGAGACCTACACGTACAACAAGAGGCTTGTTGACGTAAAGATGATAGAGATCATGATAAGATGGAAAATCCACAGCTTAGCTGTGGTGAGAGAAGATCGTTCCTGACAGGTCTCTTGCAGGAAAAGAAAATGAAGTTTGAAAAATTGAAAAAGAAAGTATTCCTGCAAGCAGGAATCAGAGAGCAATACATCTCTTGCGCTCCTAGCAAGATAAGAAACGAAACGTTAAGAGCAAGAGTTTCGAGATACCTAGAGTCCGTTCCTAGAAGATTAGAAGATGGTAAGAGTATCTTAGTCTGTGGAAGACAGGGAAAAACAGAGATACTATCAATCCTGATAAAACATGCATTGTTTAACGGAATGGAAGGTTATTACATAACCTTCCATGACTTGATGAAGATGCAGTTCGGAGATACTAGTATATCCCTTTCTCTTGGAAGATCGTTAGAAGACTTACGCCTAATCAAGATTCTTGCTATCGACGATCTTGACGCCGGGATAAGTATCAAGAGTACGCACGTTCTTTCCTATACCAAGAGTTTTTTTAAGTTCCGTCAAGAAAACAAACTACTAACTCATCTTGCCGCCACAAGCGGCAATGCAGTATCCAATAATCACCCCATAGTAGATTCCGTCTATCTACGAAACTACTTCAATCTAACAGTTTAGGAGAAGAGATGCTTCTTGACGATAAACCTAGAGTATCCTACGTCTACATTGACATCCGGACGTTAGTCCGGGAATCGAGTTCATATAGAACTTCCCTGTCAAAGAAGATGAAAGGTTTGATTACACCTTCCTTTACTTCGGATCAGTTTGGATTAAACTGGATTGATCGTAAACTACACGATCCTGATTTTAACTCTTCCCTGTATTTTTTCTATATTAAAACAGAAGGTGCTAGTTACGACCGGCGATTTGTTAGGTATGCCGAAGATCAACTGTTCCCTATTACCTGCACAAAAAATATTACTGTGTTGGACAACCAGTTTGAGATGCCCCTGTTAATGCAGAGAAACAAAAACATAGATACGATGTATACGTACAACCCTAATCTAGTAAATCCGGAATATGATATTGAACTTGCCCCTTGGATTCAGGATGTGAAAGATTGAATATTGAAAAAGCTCTTATTACTTATGTCGTTCGTAATAACTCGGCAAGAGAGATTATAGAACGGGGAATTAAGTCTTCTCTATTAAATCAAAAGGAGACACAAGATCAATTAAAGTTCATTATTGATTTTTATACCAACTATCATACAACACCAACAGAGAATGTAATCCAGGCTAAATTCCCGGAGTACGAACCGTTCCTAGAAGATGTATCTTTTGATTGGGTCTGTGATAAAATACAAGAGATGGATGTTTGGAATAAGATTAATATGTCCATGGGAAAGGTTTCTGAGTTCCAAACTCTTCGCGAACCATACAAATCGGTTGAAGTGTTACAACAACTGCTAGTAAATGTTTCTGAATCTTCCCGTAGGGGTTACGATAAATCTTGGAAAGGTACGGCTGAATCCCGCAAGGAAGAATATGAAGAGAAGGCTAAGAAGGGCGGCATGATAGGGATTCCCACACCTATTGATTCACTTAATGAAGTAACAGGTGGGATTTGTCCTGGTCAATATTGGATTATATCAGGAAGGGCTAAATCAAGTAAAACATGGCAGTTGTCAAGATGGGCCTATCATGCCATGCAACTTGGTTACAAGGTTTTGTTCTTTTCGCCGGAGATGAACTATACAGAGATTTTTCAAAGACTAGATGCTATTTATTCAGTCAAGTCATTCAAGGATTTGCGTCTTGGTAGACTTGATAATACAGACAAGGAAGAATATTTTGGTTTACTAGATCAAGCTAATCAAGTGCAGGGAGATATTGTTGTAGTAAGCGGAGATGAGGGTTATACAATAAACTCCATTACAGCAAAGGTAGATAGATATAATCCTGATATTCTTTTCATTGATGGACTTTCCCTAATTGATGATATTTCCGGCGGAAGAACAACGGTTGAAGCGTTACGAAACATTAGTCGTAGTATAAAGAAACTTGCGTCTAGGCCAGGAAAACAATTACCAGTAGTTGTGGCGGCGCAACAAAAACGCGGGTCAAAGAAAGAAACAGCAGACCTAGAGGATTTACAATGGTCGGATCAACTCGGGCAGGATGCTGATTATGCTTTCGGTGTATATCAAACAGAAGAAATGCAACAGAGTTCCCCACCAACAGTAGAAATGAAACTTATTGCAAGTCGGCATAGTGTTTTCTGGAGTGGAACTTTCGCCTTTAATACTGATCCTATGTTATTTGAACAAATCGGAGTTAGCCATTCGGATGATGATATGATAGAGTTCGATCCTCAAAAGTTCTAGGAGACAAAACAGAATTGGATGATGGAGAATGAAATTGAAGAAAATGATACAATTACAAATTGAAACAGCAGATGGTAAATATTGCGGGAACTGTGCTTATGTGGTAGAGCTAGAAAGTGGTATGGAAAGAGTTTGGAACTGTGTTATATTTGAAGATTTGGAACACGATAAAGATCATTGCCCGCTACGACATAAATATTGTACTGCATCAGAAGTTATCCAGCCGAACACAAGCAATGATATAAGTCAAAGCGAACCGCTTTCTAGCCTGTATGAACAGACTCGTGTTTTGTATGAGCAGCACCTAGCGGCGATAGACGGCTTGGTAGATAATTATATTAATAGACGCTTGCTTGAATGTCAGCAAGATGCTGAACTGAACGACCTTCAACAAGAAGCTCTTCACATAAGACAATTCTTGATTAAGACAACACCCTTGGAATGGTCAGTCGATGGAGATAAATTAAAAATTAAATATTGCTTTAAACACGAACCGGCGGCTGCGCAATTCGTTATAGACACTGGATTAGGAGAATCAAGTACTGTTCAAAGTCTATGGGATTCTTCTGGCGGCAAAGACGAAAACTCTATAAATAGTTAAATAGGAAGAAAACCATGTCAGATAACGCAATATTTTTGTGGGCCATGCTGATTTTTATTATGTTTGTAAATTCGATTGTTTTTGGTACAGCCTACTGTACGTACATGGAAAGAAAACAATACATAGAATGCTTAGGAAACAACACTATTGAACAATGTTGTTTAGTCAAATGCCGATTTGACTATGAAAACAGGTTTGCTGATTTTATCGAGTGTTCAAAAGGATGTGTTACAAAAGGAGAATTAAAATGAAAGAATTTAACACAGAAGATATACTGACAATAGTTACAGGAAAACAATGTAACGTAGGTGACTGTTATCTTTGGTATCTTGGAGTACAAAGTCTTGCATCTTATATAACTTCACAAGACTTGCCCTTTCTTTTTACTATTACTGCGTTTCCTTTTTGCAAAGAGCACTTAATAAAACAATATCCACAACTAGAATATGTAGATACGAGTAATTTATCACCAATGACATACAAAGAGTGGATCACGGAAATCAAAAAGAAGTTTCCAGAAACTTTACCGGTTCTTTCTATTAAAGAATGTAAATCTGAATTTAAACAGATTGGCGACCTTACTACTGAGATTGTGCAATCATGGCCAAATTGGAAAATAAAATCAATGAAGTCACCTGTTAATTGGCATAATGAGGTAGAAAATAAAGCTTATTATAAAGGAGAATTAAAATGAATATCCGAGTTTGCGATATTTGCGGAGACACCACTAAGGAAGCAAAGAAATATGAGTTTATCCACCATCTTGGAACTGATGAAGCGCATGGAGAACATTTTCATGTTACAAAGGACTATAATCTCTGCATTGATTGCCATCTAGCAGTGCTGAAAGAAGCAATAAATTCTTTGGAAAAAGCTCAATATCATAGAGAACGTCTTTTATGTAAAATAATAGACCAGAAGGTAAAAGAAAGGAATGGAGAAAAAAATGGAAGCAAATCCTAAAGAGAATAACACATCCTTCATCTCAATGACATTCCTGCTAATAATTACATTGGTCCTGTGTCTGTCGGGATTGAAATGTACTGACATGTACTTTGAGAAAGAAATCAAGATTTCTTATCTTGATTGTGTAAAAGCTAAATCTCAAGTCGAATGTAAATAATATGCGTCAACGAGAAAACTCAGTAATATTATACTACCTTTTTAATGATGACATCTTTATCCCAGAAACTATTAATGAAAAAGAGATAATGTCCATTTCGTATCTTGCGAATATAGTATCAGATTATATAAATTGTGGCATGGTACTCCGTACAATCACTAAATCACCCTGTAAGCAAGGTGGCTACTTTGTTACTTTTACTTTTTCAAAGGATAAAAAATGAAACTAATAAAACCGTCTGCTAGAATTGTAGACAGGATTAATGGAAAAGAAATAATTGAAAAGATTGAAAACTGCGGAAGGGTGTGCTACAAATCAGAAGATAAAATAACAGATTTTGAAAATTCTTGCAAGTTTGTAGCTGGGCTAATAAAGTCTGGTCATGAATCCGTGCTTGAGCATGTTTCTATTTCTGTAAGATTTATTTGTGATCGTGGCGTTTCTCATGAATTAGTAAGGCACAGACTCGCATCATTCAGTCAAGAATCAACGCGATATGTAACCTATAGGTGTGGTTGTCAGTTTATCATCCCGCACTGGATTAAAGCCCCTTTGGGTGATTATGTTTTAGATGAATCTCAAGCGATAATTCAATATCGCCCCTTTGATTGGCAATCTGTATCATTTGATAACTATGAGAATCTTTACATAGAGAAGTGTAAAACTTTTGATACTGACAATATAATTTGTGACACAGGCTGGTATGAGATTGATATGGATGACGATGCTGATGATGGGGAGACTACTATTGTTTGGTTGCTTGCCATGCTGCGGAGTGAGGGGTCTTATCTTGACCTTTTGGAGCTAGGATGGTCTCCGCAGCAGGCAAGAAGTGTTCTGCCAAACAGTACAAAAACCGAACTAATCACAACGGCCAACATCCGCGAATGGCGGCATATCTTAAAGCAGCGCACAAGTAAAAGAGCCCATCCGCAAATGAGAGAAGTAATGCTAATGCTCCTAGAAGAGTTCAAAAAACAAATACCAGTAGTTTTTGATGACATAACAGGAGAATAAAAATGCAAGTCAGGAGACCTTTATATATTGGTTTTGACTATATAAACAACTGTGATCTTTGTGGGGGCGAATTAACAAAAAAAGAAAAGTCATTCGATTATCGGTACTTGACATGTGCGCCCCTTGAATTGCTTAAATCTCCGGTTGATAAGGAAATGATTATCAAGGAAGATTACATATTTTGTGAAGAATGTTTTATTAATTTTGTCCTACCTTTCTCAGATATACATAAAAAAGAATATTCTTTAGTAGTCGAAGATGAATTTGATACTGACATCTAATTAAAAATTCCAAAAGGAGAATAGAAATGGCTTTAGCATCAATCCAACAAGTGCTGGCAATTAATCCAATCGACGGGGCAGATCGAATTGAACTAGCCACTATTAACGGATGGGAATGTGTAGTTAAGAAAGGAGAGTTTTCCCAAGGAGACTTAGGAGTCTATTTTGAAATTGACTCTGTTGTCCCGGATAAGGAATGGTCTAAATTCCTAGAATCTAAGAAATTCCGGATTAAAACAGCTTCATTCAAGAAGCAGATCAGTCAGGGGCTTCTTATGCCGCTTAATAGTGTCTTTGAAGCTGGTATGGACCTAACAGAAGTACTTGGCGTAGAGAAATATGAAAAGCCAGTAGCAATTAGTCTTCGAGGACTAGTTGCAGGAAATTTCCCATCTCATCTTATCAGTAAGACAGATGAACTAAATCTTCAGTCTCATCTAAGATCACTAGATTGGATTCGCGGGAAAGAGATTTATGAAACAGTTAAACTAGATGGAACTTCAGCTACATATATCACCCATACGGCGGGAGAAGAAACCAAGCACTATATCTGCTCTCGAAATATGCAGTACAAAGAAGATCAAGAAGGTAATGTTTATGTAAACATCTATAAGAACAGTATACAGAAGGCACTGCAAGAAGAGAAGAATCTTGCTATTCAAGGCGAGCTTGTTGGCCCGGGGATTCAAAAAAATACACTTGGTTTGCCAGACTATGCCTTTTACATATTCAGCATAAAGGATTTAGTAGAGAAGCGTTACTACGGGATAGATGAGATAGAAGCGTTTTGTAAAAAGCATGAACTAAACCACGTTCCTATTGTTGAACGGTATGTGGCGGAATCGCAGCATGATCTAACCTGGTTCAAGTCAAGGTGTGGTGGATCAAATATGTTCAATGGCCGTGAACGAGAAGGAATTGTCGTAAGAACAACTACGCATGAAGGGACAGGAATGATTTCCTTTAAAGTTCTTAATCCAAAATATCTACTAAAGGAAGACTAAAATGATTAAAAAACGTTTTGTAGGAATAGAAGAACAAAAACTATATCAAAAGACTATTTTCTGTGATATATGTAAAAAAGAAATAAATGATATGTCCTATGAAGGGGGGGACAGGCATAGCCATTTTCACGTAATTGACGATATTATTATATCAGAATCACCTGCTGCTACAAATCCAAATTATCGGCAAGAAAAAGTCAGGTACTTCTTTTGTGATGATTGCTTTGGTAATTTGATCTTGGCGAAGATTAAAGAAGCCGGTTATCCAGAAGAAGAAGATTCCTTTACCGAAGATGGGGATATTTATACCAACAAGTTTAAAGATGCTTTATTGGAAGGAAAGTAATTATGCGAAAACTAGAGACTGATCCTTTTACCCCGACTAGATCGGATATATTCTCAACAGCTATTCAAGTTCTTTCAATTGCTTTTGGTGGCTATTTATTATATACTGGTAATGTTTTAGGCGGGGTCGCAGCTATAGCCGGCGGCCTGGCTGGTGGTATTAAAGGAAATTTAATTGCTGATATTAAAAAGGTGGTGGAAAAATGAAACCAAATACAGATGAGACCCGGCTTTTTCTTGATGAGATGCTAATCGTACTATCAAAGGCTTTTCCTGATAGAAAATGGTCCTTTGAATCTATAAACGAGACATTTGGTTATGATTCTGCCTGCATAAGAGTGGTTACCGAGAAAAAGAAAACTAATTATAACTGGACAAAAGTGTCCCTTCCAGAAAAGAGGCGATTTTTTACAGCAAAATTAAAAGATGGGACTGTTATACCCAGGTGTTTCCGTAGTGGTCATCATCTACTCGCACTAGTACAAGGTCCATTTGATGATGTGAACCACGAAGTGCTTGACGATATAACAGATGGTCAACTTGTTGCTTGGGAGTACGAATAAGATGAATGGAACTGATATAGGAACTTATATCAAAGGAATTTTAACTACAATGATTCCTGGACTAAAAGCAGAAGTCGAATCAGTAATCGAGAATGAAGATGGATCACAAACAGTTACATTGGTGCTAAAAGATGAGTAAGATTTTAGTAGTATTTCTCCTTCTACTTTCATCTTGTGGGATAAGTAAGGGATTCTTAATGGAAGTAGAAAGAGAAATAAACCAAGAAGAAAAATGTGAATCCCTTCTTATCTCCCCTGTCTTTCTTGTTTCACAAGAGCCAACCTATACAGAAGTTGTCCTTGCCGGATGTTCCGGCTCAAAAAAGCTAACTGAATATATGTGTGCCAGATATGGAGAATCAAATCTTAACTACACAACGAGTTGTACTAAAACCGGAAACTGGACTAGGAAAACCAAATGAAGGAAGTTCCTAATATTATTATATCCGACCTACAGGTTGGACATAGAACTCCCACTTACAACTTTGAAGTATTTAATCAGCGCTTAGTAAAAATTGGCGATCAGGCGATTGGTGAGATACTCCGGCGGTCAAGAGATGTAACAATTCCTGAGATTAAGATTCGTCTGCTAGGAGACTTAATTCACGGCGAAAGAGTTTTTAAGACCGTAGATTTAGATGAGCTTGAAGATGTAGTGAAAGTTCAAATGTATGATGTGGCTATCCCAGCCCTTGAAAAGTTCATTGCCCGCTTTGCAGATTTCATTAAAGTGACTATAACATGTATTAAAGGAAACCACGGAAAGGTGCATAAAGAAGCATCCCTAAGCAACAATTATGATTTGATGATCTACCAGCATCTGAAAGCTTCCCTTAAAGAATACAAGAATATCCACTTTGATATATGCGACAACTTCTATACAATAGATAACCTATTTGGAAAGAAGTATATGTTCATCCATGGGGATGAGGTTAAGTCGCATGGTGGTAAACCTTGGTCACAGATTGCAGATAAAGCTTTAAAATGGCATGGAGCATTAGGTGGATTTGATTATCTTTGCCTAGGACACTTTCATACATTTGGTGTTTTCGACTACGACAATATGACAGTTCTTATAAATGGAACTTTGGTTACAGATGATCAATGGGTATTGCGGACAATGGGCCTTCCAGGATCATGTTCTCAATTAATGTTCTTTGCCGGCGATACAGGAATTTCATATTATAAAATTCTATCTCCGAAGGACTAAAGATGTCTCACGAAATGAAAGTAAAGACTATTGAGTACCTAGAAGTCCAACCTACTTACAGGTCCGCTGCTGAAATTGCTGAAGGAGTTGGTTGTTCAAAACGCTATGCTTTACAAATTATACATAATCTTATGGGAGCCGGGACAGTAACGAAAATCAAAACTACAGGAAATGTACCTCAATATATTTACAATCGTATTGGAAATACAGTGCGACAAGCAGTTCCAGAAAAATCAACTATTAATGAAGCAGTTATTCAGTACTTCTTAGATTCTGTTACGCCCGAATACATTGTCAGCCAAGATAAGCCAATGGCTGTTAAACTTGTTGGTTACCTATTAGATCAAATTAGAGCAAAGCACAGTAAAATTCCAACTTTTGATAAAGGTGTATCTCTAAAAAGTCTTCATGCCCAGGGGTTATTTACTTATGCCGACCTTGCGAAAAGATTTGGTGGAACTACGGCCCAGTACAGAGCAAAAATAGATGAAATGCATGTTGGAGACTCAGAGGAAGTAAGTTCTTTTGTTAAGGAAATGGAAGACCGTTATTATGGAACTGCCAAGAAAACCCCGCCCGCTTGCGGCAGGGATGAGTTGGCAAAATAATTTAAAAAAGCACTTGACAAATTCTAAATACAGTAGTATATTATATATGTAAATAGGAGGTAAACAATGAACACTCAAATAAATATAGCTTTGCCCAAAGAATGGAAAAAGGAGTTAGAGAGACTTGCAAGAGTTTTTTCTGTTGAGGAAGAGAATACATTAACTTATCTTGATTTAATTAGACGGGCAATTAAAGAAAAATATGGCTTGGAAGAAACAGGAAAATGAGTGAATATAAGTCAACATCACATTGTAAATATTTGTGCCAGTACCACATTATTTTCTGTCCAAAATTTCGATATTCTGTTTTAAAAGGAGATATTGAAATCAGTTTAAAAGAAATATTGATAGATGTGGCAAACAGATACGAATATGAAATAATCCAAATGGAAGTGATGCCAGACTATATTCATATATTTGTTGGTGCTAAACCAACTGTTGCCCCGATAGATATAGTAAGGATTTTTAAAAGTATTACAGCTATTGAATTGTTTAAGAACTACCCAAAGTTGAAATCTTTTTATGGTAGATGTGGTTCTCTTTGGTCGGTAGGAAAATTCATATCAACTATTGGTAATGTTTCTGCGGAGACAATCAAAAAATATATTGCAGAGCAAAAAGGGAAATAAAATATGTTGGTACAAAGAGGCTATAAATACAGAATAATACCAACTAAAGAACAAGAGAAATCCTTGTTTCAACATGGCGGTAATGTCAGATTCTTATGGAACTATGCTCTTAAAATAAATCAAGAATATTATAAAGAAGTTGGTAAATTTAAGTTTTATTACGAATTAGCGGTTTCCTTGCCAAAACTTAAAGAAGAATATACTTTTCTCAAAGAATCATTCTCACAGTCTTTACAAATGGTTTTAAGACAATTCGATAGAGCATTGAAGGATTCTTTTAAGAAAGAGAAAGGATTCCCAACTTTCAAAAAGAAAATGTTGTTGAATGATAGCTTTACTTGCCCTCAAAAATGGCGATTAGGGAAAGGCTTTGTTTTCATACCTAAAATAGGAGAAGTAAAATGGATAAAACATAGGGCTATGGAAGGCAAACCTAAATCAATAACCATCTCACAGGATGGTAATAAATGGTATTGTTCTGTTTTATGTGAATATACTATATCAGATAAAGAAAAAGGTTTTAATGATATTGCAGGTTGCGATGTCGGATTAAAAGAATTCGTTACACTATCTGATGGAACTATCATAAGCAATCCCAAACATACTAAAAAATATGAAAACAAGTTAGCAAAAGAACAAAGGAAACTAACCAAGAAGCAAAAAGGAAGCAAAAACAGATTCAAACAAAGGCTTAAAGTTAGAAGAATTCAAAACAAAATAAGAGATGTGCGTAAGGATTTTCTACATAAAACATCTAATTTGATAGCCAAGAATTATGATGGAATAGTTGTAGAAGATTTGAATGTCAAAGGAATGATGAAGAATCATTGCCTTGCGAAATCAATCGGAGATGCTTCGTGGTCAGAGTTTAATAGGCAACTTAAATACAAATGTTGCTGTAATTTTAAACATTACATCAAGATTGGAAGATTTGAACCTACAAGTAAAATGTGTTCTAATTGCGGATGTATTCAAGAAATGCCCTTAAACAGAAGAATATTTAATTGTCCTGATTGTAAAATATCCATAGATAGAGATTTGAATGCATCTATAAATATCAGAAATATAGGATTAAATACGCTGGGACACAGCGGATTTCAAGCTTGTGGAGATGGTTTGTTGAAATCGTCGTTGAAGCAAGAAAAAGAATGCTTAGTAAACTAAGCAGAAGCCACGGGACAAGCCCCGTGGAATGTCACTCGCAGGATCAAGCAGCAGCAATAGCTTACGAAGAAGCCGGCAAATCAAAAAATGCAAAAAGAAAAACTCGTAAAACTACTAGAAAGTCTTGATGTAAAATTTTCTGTTCTAAGTAAAGGGGTTCAATTATCTTGTCTGTTCGCCGAATGGAAGCACGAGCATGGAACTGATAGACACCCGTCTATGGTTATTTATTACGGGAATACTTCTACTTTCTTCTGTTATTCCTGTAAATCTAAAGGAACACTTGTTGAACTCTTTGAAGAAGCTGCTAGAAGAGATGAAAAATATCTAAAATACATTAATATAGTCCGGGAAGAAGAAGTACTAAATATATCCATCCCACAAGATTCTTTCTTCCCAGACAAGAAACAAAAGGAGCAACAAGACCTTGAAAACCTAAAAACATTTATTGATATTTGTTCCACGAAACAGCACAACTATATATTCTCCAGGAATTTCACTTCGGAAACACTTGGCTACTGGCATATTGGTTTTGATGAAAAAAAATGCAGGGTGACGATTCCGATCTATGATTGTACTGGGAAGTTCGTTGGTTGTACTGGCCGTCATATAGACAGTAACCACCCAGTGCGTTATCTACAATATATCAAACAAAAGGCGCAAGTAGAACGATCAATCCTTCTTGGAGAGAATCACATCAATAGAGGGTCAATCGCGCTTCTGGTAGAGGGGGCGCTTACAGTCGTTAAGGTATGGCAATTTTTATGTCAACAAAAGATACTCAACTACTTTACACCATTGGCGCTTATGTCTTCCAGCATTAGTGAAAAACAAATAGAAAAATTGATTGACAACTTCTCTTATTGTGTGTTAGCGTTAGATAATGATCAGCCCGGAATTGACGCTAAATTGAAAATAAAACGGCGGCTAGAAAGGAAATTAACAACAGGAGAAATAAAGTATGAAGAAGTAACAAAGGGTCTTGATCCAGATCAAATTATTGACAATTATCCACAAATATTTTTAGATATGCTAAACAAACCAAAATTCTAATTTAGGGGTTTAAAATGGGATTGGTAGACATTGACAGTGTATATGAAGACTATAAAAAGTCAAAGAAAGAACAAGAAGATCGAAAATTGGCAGGTGGAGGACTTCGCAGGTTTTCCTTAACAATGGGCGCTGCGCAGGAAGTAATTTTCTTGACTGACAAGTTCTGTGATCTCTTTGAGTACCAATTTGCTGTAATGGGTGATAACGGAAGACCTAAGTGGCATAATTATATTACGGCGATACCAAAGGAAGAACTGCGCGGGAGGGAAGATTTTCTTTCTGCTAGATTTGGTTACCCGAGTAAGAAGATTATTACGCTAGTAGCAAACAGGATTATCGAAGCAGATGGTGTCGAACTTGAGAATCCTGTTTGGTATCTTTCGTGGCTAGTAATGCTTCAGAAAAACACAGGTTCACTTACGGACATTAAAAAGGAAATACAAAAGGATTACGGAACCCGTCTTCTTTATGGTGCTAAATGTATCGTAAGACGAGATGCTGTTGATGATAAGTCCCCTACTACAGGTAGTAACTGGAATTTCAAGAAGAGACTTTCTAGTGAAGAGATCGAGACTACCATCGGGGAAGAAGAAATTACTAGATCAGGAAAAATCATTGCTAATATGGAGGAAACCTGGAAGCCACTTTCTTATGATGAAGTCTATCAAAACGGTTTGTGGCGCAGGGCATTACCGAAGGACAGGAAATCTTCTTATAAGAAGTCAGATGTAAAGAAACAAGCTCCACCAAAACCTGATTGGGATGATGAAGAATCTATTCCTTTCGATACGAAATATTGATAATTGATCTCCGGGGAGTAATCCCCGGAGAATTGTTAAAATGAACATAAAAATAATCGAAACAGACGGTCAACTAGATCAGATACAGAATCTCTTTCTCGGCAAGGAAAGAATTGCTTATGATGTAGAAACCACAGGTCTGCGGCAAGATTCAACTCCAGTAGGCTTTTCGCTTGTATCTGATACAGATGGAATCTACTTCGCGCTAAACCATAAAAGCTATAGTAATGTAACAAACAAGAAAGCGTGGGATTACTTTGCAAAAGTAGTAGAAACTACACCTAAGATTTATATGCATAATGCAAAGTTTGACTATGTTTTTGCATATCAAAATGGTGTAAATATCCCTTTGTTTTCTATCCGCGATACAATGATTGCAGCGTGGCTATGCAATGAACAAGGCGGTGTTGGATTAAAGAAGCTGGCTAAGAAGTACAATTTCAATGCCCCATCTTTCAACGACATTACACATGGAATACCAATTGAACTACTTCCACCTATAGCCGTTGGTGCATATTGTATCCAGGACAGTTGCAATACATTAAAACTAGCTGATATATACGAACCGAGACTACAGAAACTTGGCTTGATGTATTCCTACGAAAATGTAGAATGTCCGTTTTCAGCAGTTATTTCACAAATGGAAATGGTTGGAAACTTATTTGACTTAGATCATGCTGAATCTTTTAACATTGAGTATTCAACAAAATTAAAAATAAGAGAAGATAGGATTTTTTCTTTTGTTGGTGAAAATTTTAAGATCACTTCGAGTTTTGAATTAGCTACACGATTATTTGACACAAACATAGTACCAAGGAAATTAGCTAGTCCTACTAAAGAAAAAAGAGACGCTGATAAAAAAGCAGAAGTGATAACAAAACCAGAAGATTTAAAGACATCAGAAATTTCTACTGACGCACATTCCTTACAGTATATCAAACGGCGTGTAGAAGATAAAACTCGTAGTTTTATTGAGGATATTCTTGAATACAAGCGATTACAAGCTGGTTTAGTAAAGTTCATTAGACCCTTTATTAAGACGGCGCAAGAAGAAAAGGATCATAGAATACACCCAGATTTTAATCAGATTTATGCTACTGCTACAGGTAGATTATCTTCTTCTAACCCTAACTTTCAAAATCTACCAAGATTAATCAAGGGTACAAAAGCAAATACAAATCTTCGTGCTTGTATAGTTGCAAGAGAAGGTTATTCTATAATAACTTGCGACTTATCACAGATTGAATTGCGGCTAATCGCGCACTTCTCGAATGATCCCAACATGACATCTATATATATAACTGGAAAAGATATTAATGGCAATCCTATGGAGGATATACACGAGAAGACGCGGCAAGAAATAGAAAAGGTAACTGCTAGAACAGCAGAAAGACTTGTTGCAAAGAACACCAACTTTGGTTTTGGTTATTTAATGAGTTGGCGTAAATTTGCATTTATGCACGATGTCCCGCCTAGTGATGCAAAGGCATCTGAAGCAGCATATCATTCGGCATATAAAGCAGTAAAACCCTGGGGACTTTCGGTATTAGAAGAAGCTAAACGAAAAAATTATGTACAAACCATTACAGGTAGATACAGATACTTTACGAAATTTGATGATTTATATTCTGCCCCATGTAATACAGTAGTACAAGGAAGTGGTGCTGATTATATAAAAATAGCAATGATCAATTGCGCCAATATGTTTATGTCACTTGGGAAATTAAATACTGATATTTATATTACAGCGTCAGTACATGATGAAATATTTTTTGAATGCAAAGATGAATACGTGAAAGATGCGCTAGAAATAATCCAGTATTGCATGAACAATGCAATTAAGTTAAAAGTACCAGTACTATGTGATTACGGAGTAGGAAAGAATTGGGCGGAAGCAGCACATTAATATAAGGAGAGATGAGATGTCATTTTTGATTGCGAGTCCAGCACTGCCCAGAACATTGATAAGCAACGAATCTATGTCTATTTCAAGAATTGGCCACGTTCTTGAAATTCTTAACTTTAAGATAAAGCATTCGTTTGTGGTGTCGATTAGTACACTGGAAAAAGCAATATCTGTTTTACATGAAAGAGATCATTATTTTATGCCGTTCTGTTTTTTAACAGATAATGATGAACAGATGCTTATGATTTACAATCGTGATGATGATACATTTATAATAAGTAAGGGTAAATATGGATGTACAATATCGAGATTAGCATTAGCCGATCTCTTACTTAAAGTAGATTAAAGAATATTAAATAAGGAGAATTGAAATGTCTGAAAAAGAAACTTTCTTGGACATAGAACCAGACAAGGGGGAAGTTATACTTAAAAATTTAAATAAATATGTACGGTATATACGTAAGTTCGGAAGCATAGATTTGTATGAATTTTTCCCTCTTGAAAAGTATTGTGATCAGGCGGCGGATGATGACTGGCACGATCTTTCACATGAAGAAACTTGGGAATGGCTAATTAAGAATGCTGTTGTAATAAAACATGACAAGGTAGCCAGGTATCTCGCTGAAGAAAGATTATACAGTGTTATAGATTTTCTTCTTCGGGAATATCCAAATCACATAGCCAGTAATATTTTCCATTCGGCAATATATGAAGGTGATGTTAAATTAGTCAGGTTGCTTATAAAATATAATCACACCTCTGTGAGGTGTGGTCAGATTACTACTGCTGCTGCTAATAATTACTATGATATAGAGGATGTTCTTTTAGAATCTGGCGTCAAACCAAATGCAGAAACACTAAATATGGCATTATGCAACAATGCTTACGAATCAGCTAAACTACTACTGGAATATGGTTGTCCATACAATAAAAATTCCTTTAACTATGCAATTGATTCTCAGAATATAAAGATGGTTAAACTGGCAATAGAGCATAGATTGCCAGTATCAGAAGACGATCAATACTACGCACATTCTTTTGCTATGCAAAAACTTATAAAAGAATATCGCACAGGAGAATAAAAATGATTAAAGTATATGGAAAAGAAAAAGACAAGATTGTAACAGAGGGAGATATAAACAGAGAGATAGAATACCTAGCTACTGAACTTAATTATATATTTTTCCCGGATGGTATATTCATACAAATCTACTTCGATAAAATTAATCAATATTGGTGTATATCAAAAAAGGAACGGCATATGTTTGCACCAAAAGCATCTGGAGAAACAATTCGTGGTGAATTAGAGAATAGCGATGTGTTTATCTTTTATAGTGAGTGTGACAACATAGTTTGCCGATGGAACTATCGTCGCCCACTATACTTTTTCAAAGGATTATAAAATGTACACAACAGTAATTATATCAAGAGATGGAATTCCTATTTTAACTGGTATAATACTTTCTTGTAGTAATACTCCTGACGATAATAATTCTAGTTGTAATGTAATGTCCATAGACCTTACAAATGTTATAATTGATGAACACTTTGAACCTGATATGATTAGTCGTTACTATTCGTGGTGCGCTAAAGAATTAAAAACGAGAATGTCTGTAATAGACGATGAGAAAGAATCTTTACAGAAACGACTAGACGAAGTAATTAAGAGGATGGAGAAGATCAATGAAACTGTATAGAGCAACCTATGAGATAGAAGTTTATTTTGTAACAGAAGCCGATACATACGATGATCTAAAAGTAAAAGACTACCTAGAGGAAGAACTTAGGTGGAACTCAATCGATCCTTATGATATTAGCATTTCACCCGAACGTAAAGTACCGAAAGAATGGCAAGAAGCTTTGCTATTTGGAACGGACTTAACTGGTAAAGAAGTACAGGAAAAACTTGATGGAAATCAAAGTAAATGAAAAGGCTAGTCCAGAAGAAGCTTTTCTTACAATAACATTTGAAGGACCAGCATATGAAACCGGGGAAATAAACGAGGCGGCGCTGGAAACAATGAAGCATATCATTGATTCCCTGGCGATTATTGCCCTAAATCTTAAAGTAAAAGATAATCCAAATATGACAAAAGAAGAACAAGAAGAATTTGAAACAATGTTCAAAAACAGTATAACTGTAACAGGTGGGAAATGAAATATAATATTATCTATGCTGATCCTCCTTGGAGTTACAGGGATAAGGCGTTAGCCGGAAATAGAGGTGCTTGTTGTAAATACAATGTGCAAGATATTGAATGGATTAAAGACCTGCCCATTAATGAAATAACTGCTGATAGTTGTGTTTTATTCCTTTGGGTAACAATGCCAAAGTTGAATGAATGCTTTGATGTAATAAGTGCTTGGGGATTTGAATACAAGACTGCTGCATTTACCTGGGTCAAAAAGAATAAAAAAGCAGACTCTCTGTTCTGGGGAATGGGAAGGTGGACTAGGGCCAACCCGGAACTATGCTTACTAGCCACCAAAGGAAAACCAACGCGATTAAACGCTGATGTTCATTCTGTAATAGAATCGCCCATTATGGAGCATTCAAGAAAACCAGACGAAACAAGAAATAGAATTGTCAGACTATGCGGAGATATTCCAAGAATAGAACTGTTTGCAAGACAAAAGACAGAAGGGTGGGATGTTCTAGGATTTGATATTGATGGGGAAGATATTAAAGAACAATTAATAGAATTAGGAAGCAAGTGAATCACCTTCTTAAAAATGGATTTTGGCTCTATAAGAATGATCTCTCAGATAGATTCTTAGAGTCGGTAAGAGATGATCTGTCTTATAATCTAACCAATTACCTGGGTAAAACCAAAACTGTATTGGGTTATACAGAGACAGAGGATTATTTGGTTATCCCGAGAGGATGTAAACTAAATATTGATATTTGTGATCAGCGTTCTCTTGGCCGGGAGCTCAATGTAGAATCTGAACCAATACAACTACGGGATGAAAATCAGCACTTGTTCGTCGATTCTATTATGCGGCACTTACAAAACAATACTTGTGCATTAGGAGTTGCTTCTTGCGGGACTGGTAAAACAGTAATGGCGATAGAGATTGCCCGCCAACTTAATAGATCAACAGCTATACTGGTACACAAGCAGTTCTTAGTAGATCAATGGATGTCCCGCTTAGTAAAAGGCGAAGAAACAAAGTATGGAATAATCAAACCATTTTGGCCAAATATAAAAGTAGGTATATGTAAACAAAGTAAATGTAATAACGGGAATACACACGATGTTGTAATTTGTATGTTGCAGTCAGTAGCAAGCAGGGATTACGGGGAGGAATTCTTTAATAGTTTCGGCACGATAATAGTAGACGAGTGCCATCACGTTCCCTGTGATAATTTTAAGTTAGCGCTGTCTAAATTCAATTGCCGATACTTAATCGGCCTGTCCGCTACTCCTGAAAGAATAGACGGTTTGCACCAATTACTGTACCATCAAATCTCCACTCCGACCGTTTCTTTTTGTCACATCCCGAAAATTCCCAAGGTTTTTTTCAAGAAAATTTCTTACCAAATTCCCTTGACAACCTTCCCTTGGAATGGTAAGGTTGACTTTAGCAAGCTGATTAATTCCATTGCTGCTCACCCGGCAAGGAATCAAGGGCTCGCCAATGATCTTTTAGCAGCAAATAGGGTTGGGAAAAAGGCCATATTGATGTCTGATAGAATTGAACAACTCTATACTATAGACGCCTTATTAAAGGCGCAATCGCCCAATATAAATACTGGTATTTATATTTCGGGCAAGAAGCAATCAGAACTACAAACAGCAGCGGAAGCGGATATAATCCTTTGCACATATCAAATGTTGGCAGAAGGGTTTGATGTTCCCGCCTTGGATACATTAATCTTTGGAACACCTCGTGCAAATGTAGAACAGATGGTTGGTCGGGTGACTAGAGAATACCCTTCTAAAGACCAGCCAATAATTGTTGATAGAATAGACAACATAGGAATACTTAAAGGTATGGCTCGGAAGAGAGAAAATAAGTATCGGGAATTAGGGTTTGAAATTAATTAAGATATAGGAAATAATAATGGAAACACTACTTGATATAGTTATATTTTTAGCTTGTTTCATATCCTTATTATGTTGTTTCATATCCTTATTATGTTGTGGTACTCTCTTAATATTGCAATCTGTGCCTAGACCTTTTAATTTTAGGAAGACGCGCGAATATAGAAAATATTGTGTTGACTGTCATAACAGCGACACGATGAAATGTTTTGATTGCAAACATCATTCTGCTTATCTCATCTGTGGAAGTCACAAAGAATTTTCAAGTAAGGAGAAATAATATGCATGGATGTTGTCCTGATTCTTGCCCTAATCTAAAAAAAGAAGAAACAGAGAATGGCTGGACCGTATATTCTTGTGAAAAGAAATTAAATGGTACAGTTATTACTTACGGTTCCTGCGGTGTCGATATGTGTTTCCCAGGCACAAACTGCACTTATAAATATCTAAACAATGACGTGGTTTGATGAATATTTGCACCAAAGATATGCTTGACCATCGGTTTTTAGGTGCATTTCTTAATATGAAAAATATTAGAGATGCTATTATTTATTCCTGCTTAAAACAATTAGGCGGTGTTTCAGAAATCTATTCTGACTTCTTTATTGATGACGCCGAAAGGAAAATAATAAACATGAAATCAAATCTTACACCAAAATTTGAAAAAATAATATCACTAATTCATAGTGATGATCCAGAAAAAAACTACCAAAAGAACCTAGAAGATATTGATTGGTCTTCTATAAAGCTCTTGACAGAAGACTTGGTTGCTTCTTTGTTACGATTAAAGCGAATTGGAAACTCTGATTTACGTAATGTATTGTTTTACGTTGCAAAGACCGGCGCTAAATATGCAAAATACGTGTCAGATGAAGAACGTCTACATTTCTTTGCTGAAAGACTAGACTATTGGTCTGATAGATATAGAAGTTTAGAGCGGATATATGCTCTAATTGCTCTGTTTGAACTCTTCCAAGAAGATGTCATTAATGAAAGGATTCAACATGTTTGAAAATGCAATTCAGAAAATGGCGAAAGAGAATCAGTCCTTCTACGGTTCTATCCTGCTGACAGATGATATTGCCGGTTGGGAGCCAGAGATGGTTGCCGCCGGATCAATGATCATGGCGGCGCTAGAGAAGCAAGTCAAAACCCGTCGGGAGCAGTTGAAGAAGTATGGTATGCCTCTTGTTGAAAAGTTCTTTAACAAGGAAGAAGGCAAGTCCATGATATGGGAAGTTCTCGGAGGCAGAATCAAAAAGCAAGCGTCCACCAAACAAAAGCTGAATGAAGAACGAATCAGAATGCTTTGTGTGGAACGTGGAATCTTTGATCGTGTCTTTCCTAGAATCCCCACCTTTGATGTAGCAGAATTTGAAAGGTGTGTGAATGATGGCACACTATCTTCCCTGGAGAAGATTGCTTGCACCGATACCGAAACCACCTATTCGTACATTCCTGAACTACCAAAGAATCTGCTACTGAAATGAAACAAGATCAAAGGGCTTGGCGAAAAAAAGCTAAGTCCGTCTTTAGAAAAATAAAGATCAAGGATGAAGTCTTTTATGTAAAGACATACAGGACGCAAGACCTGTGCAATCTCCTTGGTATTACTCGCGTCTACCTACTAGAATTAGAAAAATCTGGTAGTATCTATCCCCCAGCATGGAAGACTGCTGGCGGACATAGAATATATACCAAGTATGAAATGGATATTTATCATGAATATATAATTGAACTACTAGAAGCAAAAACAAAATGTCGTTTGAAATCACAACAGTTAAATGCTATTAAACACGAACTGAATAAATTAGAAAGGGGAATAGATCGAAAGAAGTATGAGAAGGATGCTACTGAAAACGAATTCCTTTATCATAAGCAGTTTGAAAAGAAGAAAAAGAAACCAGAACCAGAAGATGATGGCTTTGGAGAATTACTAGAAGTTATTTCTTTCAATCTTAAAGAGAATAAAAATGAACACTACATTTAACTTTGGATCAGGAGAAGTACCTGCACATCGGCATATTAATCCTGATGGCAGTATAGGGGGTTGGGTAGCCGAAACGGCTACCGTAGCTCCCACTGCTTATATTGGGATTAATGCCCAGGTATCTGGAACTGCCCGGGTATTTGGAACTGCCCGGGTATTTGGAACTGCCCAGGTATCTGGAACTGCCCGGGTATCTGGAACTGCCCAGGTATATGGAACTGCCCAGGTATTTGGAACTGCCCGGGTATATGGAGATGCCCAGGTATCTGGAACTGCCCGGGTATCTGGAACTGCCCGGGTATATGAAAATGCCCAGGTATATGGAACTGCCCGGGTATATGGAGATGCCCAGGTATTTGGAACTGCCCTGGTATCTGGAACTGCCCGGGTATATGGAGATGCCCAGGTATATGGATATACCTGGGTATATGAAAATGCCCGGGTATATGGAACTGCCCAGGTATATGGAACTGCCCGGGTATATGGAGATGCCCAGGTATCTAGAACTGCCCGGGTATATGGAACTGCCCGGGTATATGGAGATGCCCAGGTATATGGATATACCTGGGTATATGAAAATGCCCAGGTATATGGATATACCTGGGTATATGGAGATGCCCAGGTATATGGAACTGCCCTGGTATCTGAAAATGCCCAGGTATATGGAACTGCCCGGGTATATGGAGATGCCCGGGTATCTGGAACTGCCCGGGTATATGGAGATTCTTGGAGTACGTCCCCTTTGTATATCCAAGGAACAAAGCATAGTATAACGAACTGTGCCTATGGCAAGCTTGCCATAGGATGTGAAGTTCATACATTTGAAGAATGGAAGAGTATGTATAAAGAAATAGGTAAGAAGAATGGGTATACAGAAGAAGAAATAAAAGAATATGAAGGGTATATCTGGTATATTTGTACTTATGGTAATTAAGGAGTTTTAATATGAATGGGAAGAAAGTTGCCTGGGCTCACTTCACGAAAAGTGGAGAAGTAATAGCATCCGCTTCGCAAGAAGAAGAAATCGAGATTGGTGTATTTGACAATCCTGTTTCAACTGTTGAAGGGTCATTTTCATACAAGCTTGCTTTAAGCAATTATGATCCAAAAAAACAGTATGAAACTTGTGATGTTGGTTGTAAAATAGTTGTTCCTTGTTATTTAGAGGAACTTGATCGAGCCAAGATGTTTGTTATGAATGAATGCAAGAAAGCAGTTGGTGAAGATGTAAAATCTATTATTAGGAAGATTAAAGATGGCAAGAAAGTCAACGAAGATAGAAAGGCCGAAATCGAGTGAAGATGCTTTAGAACTTTTAAGAAAAACTTACGGTAAAAATTCCTTTGCTAAGGGCAGTGAGATTGATACCCGGGTTGATTTTATCGAAACAAGTTTTTTTCAACTCAATATGGCATTAAGCGGGGGTATTCCTCGCGGTAGAATTGGCGTTGTGTGGGGAGCTAAATCCTCCGGCAAGACAGTTCTGTCTTTAGATACAATCGCCAATGCACAAAAGACATGCCGTATATGCGGGTTGAAGCTAGACAAGTGTCAGTGTAAAAATCAAATCCCGATGAAGTGTGTGTTCTTCGATATGGAGCGCACCTTTTCGCCTTCCTTTGCCGAATTATGGGGAGTTAATACAGAAGACTTAATAGTATTTGAACCGGAGTATTCCGAACAAATGCTAGATTCTGTATCTCTGCTTGTTTCATCAAAGGATATTGATCTTGTTGTGATTGATTCGATTGCTCAAACCATTGCTAAGTTGGATATGGAATCTTCCTGTGAAGATAATACAGTGGCGCTGGATACGAAGTTACTTGGCAAGGGACTGAAGAAATGGAACGCTACTTATCATAATATCAAGACTTCTTCCAAAGACGCTAAGACAAGCATCTTGCTATTGAACCAAGCGCGGGCTAATCTTGCTCCTTATGGTGGAAAAGTAAAGATGTTTGGTGGGTATAACTTGGGGCACACCAATACATTTGTTGTCAAGTTAGCTAAGATAGAAGACTTTATGTACAGTGACTTCCTGACAATGGGCCAGAAGACAAAGTTTCTTATTGAAAAGAATAAACAGGGTGTAGCTCGTAGGGCAGGGGAATTTGACCTTTACTTTGTTAATGACCCTACCGGCAAGTACAAGGCGGGAACAACGGATACAGTAAATCAGATATTGACCTATGCCGCCAACTGGGGGTTAGTTTCTGTTGCTCGTAAAGTATATTCGTTCCTGGGAAATGAAATACATGAAAAGGATTTACCATCTTTCTTTGCAGCTAAGCCCGAAGAACTTGAAAGAATCAAGCAAAGGGTCTTAGAACAAGAAGAACTATTCCGACAAGGAATACTTATTCCAAAAGAAGGGATGGTTATGGAAGAAGATGATCTTGATAAGGATGTTGCACCCATAAATGATTTGGAGTTCTTAAGCGATGACGACATGTAGAGTCGGCCTACCAAGGAAGAAAAACGTTAGAGAAAGATCAGATGAAATAGTACAGTCAATTGCCGATGAACTAGATATGGAGATTGTTCCTGGTTCAGGGTGTTCTTGTTGGGCAAATGACAAGTTGGATATTAGGAATGATGACACGGCAATCGAACACAAGTACACGGACAAGAAAAGCTATTCACTTAAGACATCTGATTTACTTAAGCTATGCCGGCAAAGCCGGTTAAAGAACCCGCTCTTTTGTATTACCTTTAATCTCCTTCGGAATGACCCTGGTGTTCCTGATAGTTGGGTTTTAATGCCTCTTAGAACATACAAACAGATGGTTGATGATGGAAATCATAGACATACTAATGAAGATCAGAGCGGAGGAGATTAAACGAAATGTCAAGTTTCTTGAGACTGTTCCTTTGGAATTGGTTTCTGAAAGATACATAAAATATGTAGATCAAATCTGCAAAGATATGCTGGAAGTAATTTCTTTCTTTTATGAAAAACACGGCTTTAGCCGGGAAGAAGAACCAGTCAGAACTTTCGCACTAAAATTCTATTCATCTTGGAAGATCAATACTCCTTTATTTAAACTGGTTATTGATCGTCTTGCCGATACTGTTTCTCTGATAGATCAGATGGTAGAGAAGAAGGATAAGAAGTGCTATGAAGAATTAAAATTACGAGGAGTAGTTTAATTATGGAAAAGCCAGAATCGTTTAATCGAACTTACATGCTTCGATCCGTCCCGGAGAATAGAATTGACAGAAATGATCATGTATGGACACTTGGTTTTAATCAATCAGAAGACCCTGTAGGGTTTTATGGGTTGCTTTTTGGGAAGGGTATTTCTCAACTCCTTCATTTCCCTATACAACAATTGTGTTTGATTGATAAGGCTACTATTAGATACATAGGAAAAAACAAAAGAGCAATCAGTGTTCCTTACTGTTGGGTAGAAAAGGAATTTGATAGCCCTTATAAGGCTATGGAATATCTAAAACATATAGATTCATCGGAACTATTACAGGCTAACTATGCTATGGTTGTTAGCGATCAACCAGAATCTATTGGTGGTGATTATTCTGTGTTGAGAGTTAATAAATCGTGTACTGGAAAAGTAGGATTGAAATCTGTAATAATTGGTGATGTTGAATCAAAACTAGAGGGCGGAACAAGATCGGTTGTTCTTGGAGAAGACTGGTCTAAACTTCGTGGTGGTCACAGGTCTTTATTAAGTGCTGGCGGTTGTGCTGAACTTCGTGGTAAGCAAGACTGTGTATTAGTCGCAGATATTGCATCCTACCTTGAATCTGATGTAGGATCGGTTATGATTGGTACTTATGATTGTGAGTATAATGTTACTCCTAATTCTGTAATTGCTTATAGAGACGAAATGGGCAAAATGCAATGTATGACCACCGATCAATTTACTTCGTGCTGGCTAAAAGGAATACAGACCATTATTGATCTAGTAAATTAACGGAGTCGATAATTGACTAATTATAAGTACAGTGAAGCAGACCTTCTTTCTGGCAAAGAAGGGTTTTATCATCTAAATCCTGAAAAGTACAAAGACATCTATAAAGGATTTGTTGATTTTGAATATCCCTTTTCCTTTGACGGAAATCCTTATGAAACAGTAGAATGGGAAACAAAACTGGTCATACTGAAAACCATTTCAGGGAAGGTTCTTTTTGAGCGCGAATGTGAATTTCCGACCAGTTGGTCAGAGAATGCGCGGATAATAACTGCTAGTAAATATTTCTCTAGTACCGAAACGTCTTTGAAACAACTGGCGGATCGTGTAGTCAATACTTTGGTGGATAAAGCCAAGTATCAAGGGATGGTTTCCCCTGATAATACCTTGTGGGGAAATAATCTTAAATATGGGATTATCCATCAAGTCTTTTCATTTAACTCGCCAGTGTGGTTTAATCTTGGAATAGAAGACCCGGCGCAATGCTCAGCCTGCTTTATTGTCGGGGTGGATGATAATATGCAATCCATCCTAGATTTTGGCAAGACAGCAGGACTGCTCTTTAAGTATGGGTCTGGTATAGGAAGTAACAAATCTTCTTTACGATCAAATAAGTCAACGCTTAGCACAGGCGGAACTCCTTCCGGCCCAATTTCTTTTATTGAAATGTATGATGGGATAGCCAAGATCATCAAGAGCGGCGGCCGAACAAGAAGAAGCGCACAGATGGAGATTCTTGATATAGACCATCCTGACATAGAAGAATTTATTGATCTGAAGGCCAAAGAAGAAAAACGTATTCGAGAACTAAAAGCAGTATGTGAATCTGCTGGTATTCAATTCAACGAAGAAGACTATCGTAAATTTCAAAATTCAAACTTCTCAGTTAGTATAACTGATAAGTTTATGAAGGCAGTGGAACGAGGAAGTCAGTTTAACCTGCTTGATAAATCAGCAAATAACAAGGTAGTAAAAAAGGTAAAAGCCAAAGATTTATTCAGGCGGATTGTTAATGCTTCCTTGGAATGCGGTGATCCTGGTCTGCAATTCGTAGACACTATGAATAGAGACTCGTGGTTTGACCAGCGTATAAACGCTACGAATCCATGTGTTACAGGAGACACACTAGTTTATGTTGCAGACGGAAGGTGTTTTGTTCCTATAAAGAAACTGGCAGAGGAGAACAAATCAGTCCCAGTATTTACGTCAGATGGTAGGTCTATTTGTATTCGTACAATGAATAGCATACGTCGTACTGAGGAAAAAGCAAAAATACTTAAAATTACTCTTGATGGCGGTCTTATACTGAGAGTTACTGAAAATCACAAACTAATAACAAGTGATGGTAAGACTATTGAATCTAAGAATTTAGTACCAGGATCAAGTTTAAGAATACTAACAAGATCGTTGAGTTCGATAAGTGAAATAACAAACAGCAATGATCGTGATAATACCGATATTTACCCGTCTATTATATTTAATAATCAGACGGTTTTAGAACATCGACTAATTGCAGCACATGCTAATAATTTAGATTCTATTCCTTGTCTGGCCGGTATTCAGGCAACCAAGAATAATGCTCTTGCTTGCGGTAGTATGCTTCTATTTAATAACTTACCAGTTGAACAGAATACATGGGATTCTTTTAAATCGTATCTTCAAGAAAAAGGAATAAAGAAAGTTGTTTCGAGTAGCGTGATCGACAAATACTGGGATAACTGGGATTCATTTAGATATGATTGTAAATTTTATAATCACAAGGTTCTAAGTATAGAGGGCTGTGGTTATGAAGATGTCTATAACGGAACAGTTGATGAATTTCACAATTACTTTATTGGTGGTTTTGAAACACCAGATGGAACAGTTTGTATAAATACAATGAATTGCTCTGAACTGGTTAGTATTACAAACAGTGCATGTAATCTAGCTTCTATTAATCTTAAAAAGTTTATATCTGGTTATAGGCAATTTGATTATAACAAGTTTGCTCTTTGTTGCCGGCTACTTATATCAGCAATGGATATTATTGTCGATGTAGGGAAGTACCCAACAAAAGAGATTTGTCTGAATTCTGTTAATTACCGGCCACTAGGATTAGGTTATACCAACCTAGGCGCGCTTTGTATGGTATTCAACCATGCTTATGGAGATGATAATTGTTTTGATCTGGTAGATAAGATTACCAAGACAATGACTTTAGAAGCACTTCAAATGTCTACTGAATTAGGCGAAAAGTCCTTTTCAGTAATAGACAAACTTACTTGGTGTGATACAGCTTATAAGAATGTAAAGAATTCGGCCTTAACTCTCCTGGCCCCGACTGGAACTATTTCTTTTATGATGGATTGCGATACTACCGGGATAGAACCAGAACTGTCTTTGGTAAAGACAAAACATCTTGCCGGCGGCGGGGAGTTCAAGATTATCAACCAATCAGTAAAAGAGAGTCTAGTAAATCTCGGGTTAGATAATGTAGATGAGATTCAAAAATTCATTGAAGAAAATGGAACAGTAGAAGGAAGTGCAGCGGAAACAAATGCTGATATTTATCTTTGCGCCCTTCCAGATAGCAAGGGGAAGTATATCCCGCCGGAGGATCATATAAAGGTATTGGCTGCTGCTCAGCAGTATCTCAACGGTGCGATAAGTAAGACTGTAAATCTTCCTTCTGATTATACAGCGGATCAATTAGAAGAACTTTACATGCTTGCTTGGAAGTCTGGTATAAAGGCAATTGCTGTTTACCGGGATCAGTCAAAGATTTCCCAGCCGATGACAGTACAAAGAAATATCAGTAATTCATCCCGCAAGCGACCGCCGGCGACAAGGAATGCAATTACTCATAAATTCAATATTATGGGAAATGCCGGGAACTTTACGGCTTATCTTACCGTTGGGAAGTACCCTGATGGGTCTCCTTGTGAATTATTTATTGAATCATCAAAAGAAGGGTCAACAATTTCTGGACTACTAGGAGGTTTTGCTGTACTGTTTTCCTTGGCGCTCCAACATGGAGTTCCTCTTGACCTGTTAATTGAAAAGCTAAAAGGAAACCAGTTTGATCCTTCTGGGTTTACAAAGAATACAGACATACCAATGGTTTCATCAATCTATGATTACATAGTAAAATTCATAGAAAAAGAATTTCAAAAGGAGGTTAAAACAAATGGGAAAGAGAGCTATGATGCTGGTAAGGTTTGTGATAGGTGCGGGAGGGTAATGATTAAAACAGGTAAATGCTATCAATGTACTTGTGGTGAAAATTCAGGTTGCGGATCATAAAAGGAGAATAAATATGCTTACTTCGGAAGTTAGCAATTCATTAAAAAAGTTGTATTCTGACTGGGAACAAACAATCGACGATGACGATTTTCGTACCATGTTGCGTCATACCTTTGTTGCTGGAGACTGTATCGCGTCCATGCTCCTAAATGAAACCGTTGAAGAATACGACGTGTATTTCCAGAACAAAGAAGCTGCGAAATCGGCTTTAGATTACTATCTTGGCAGGATGTGTCCAAAAGGTTCTTTGCAATATGTAATTGAAAAGGATTCTTTACGTATTATACAAGACGAAAAAGACATAGGACAGAAGATTCGTTTTCCTACATACTATAAGGTAACGACGGATCAAGATTATTTCTTTCCTTATTACTACAATCATGCACATCCCATGCTTGTGACCCCCTACGAAGTATGTCTCTTTAACAATGTTAAAATGCATTTTAATCTTATAGGGGAACCACACATTGTTGTACAAACATTCGACTTTACACACAGAAGTTCCTTCTGGACTCCTGGTAGTAGAAATGTTTGGTTCTATAATAATGCTGAAAGGGCAATACTAGGTAAAGAATTGGTATTCAATGAAAAGAAAAACGAAACGTTGTTTAGTCTGTATCGCCTTGTAAGGCGTGGGTGGACAATAGATGAAGACGCGATGGTTAGATTGGTTAAGCAGGTAGTTTTAAATAAAGGAGAATAAATATGGCTGATTCGATTACATATATTTCACTAAGTCAAATCAATGATTCAAAGGATAATAACTATATCCGGGATGATATAGGTGATCTTACTGGACTGAAAGCTTCTCTTGAAGAATTTGGTATGCTTCAGCCGGTCATTGTTACCTTGTGGGATGGGAAGTATGATTTGATTGCTGGCTTTAGGCGCGTTGCTGCTGCTCGGCTCTCAAAGAAGATAAAGGAAATACCAGCAATTGTTATGGAAGGCGCAGTCCCGAGTGGAAAGCGTATGTCCATCAACTTTACCGAGAATCTTCAAAGGAAGACTCTAAATCCGGTTGAAGAAGGGAAGGGCTTTAAGAAGTTCCTTGATGAGGGCTTTGATCTGAAAGGGTTATGTAAGCTCCTGTCAGTAAATGAAGCATACGTAAAGGCTCGTGTTGCTTTGATGGATTACCCTAAGCACATTCAAGATGCTGTTATTCATGGTGTGCCTGTTACTCATGCAGCAGAGATCAATAGGGCTCCCGAGATTGATCATGCTGATCTAATTGCACTGGCCTCTGATGGTATCTCTGTAGAGAAGCTACGTAAGAAAGTAGATGATATTATACAGAAGATACATAACGACACAATCAAGGAGAAGATTGGAAAGCCAGTAGAACTTCCAGAAAAGGAAGATCAAAGTTTTCATGAAGAAGACCTTACTGACACCTATTCAGAAATCCGGCCAAAGCTAAAGGCTACACTTCTTACCTTGTGCAATGCTTATAATCCTTTGCAGAATAAATATTTTGATGCAATTGATTATGGGAATATTCCGGAAGGTATTGCTATACTTCTGTTTAACCTCCTGACTAATATCCCAGCTAATCCGGGACGGTTGCGAGATGAGGCAGATCGTATCGAAGATGGTAGGGAGCCCGAACTGATTGAAGATGGTGAAGTTAAGACACTTAAGTTCAAGGGTGGGATCGAATCTCAAACTGCTAAGCAGTTTTATTCTCTGCTAGATAAACTTGTGTCACCAAAAGAAAAGGAGAATGCAGTAAACAAGCTGTATTACATAACATTCAAATCAACTGGTGGCGGATCAACAACTACGACACAGAAGCATGTTCTCCTTCTGTCCAACGAACTAGACATATCAGTAAAAGAACCTGATATGCTATCTCTGATTGATGGCGAACTAGAATAGATTTTGCTCATAGATGGCGGAAAGAAAAAAAATTAACCTATCTTTTCGTCATCTATGGCATTTATGAAATAGAAGGTATGCAAAATGACTAATGAAGACACGATCCGACTGCTTGAAATCCTCTTGGAAAACGGCATTGCGAAAGAACTAGCCTTAAAAATTGTAAGAGAATTTATTTCCGGTATACAGAGTAAAGAAGATACTCCACGGTATGGCGAAAAAACTCCTGCTTTTGATCAGTGGTATGACGCCGCTAAGCGAAAGGCTAGACAAGAGATTCATTCTCCGGAAGTTTTAGTTTATGGTTGCCAAACAACGCTTACAGGAGATGTAAAATGAATAAAACTTTCCCTGGTTTACCTTTTGACACTAAATTGCATTCCGCCCTTTCGACTATTGATATTCAGCGCCAGTTGAATAAACAAGGTGCAACACTAAAGGAAGATGGTATATGGGGACCGAAGACAGAATCGGCGGCCAAAGGAAAGACCTTCACCAAGCAGATGTTTTGGGATTATATAGATGTCCCTTACTTGTCTCAGCGGGACAATAAGAATAATCCAAATGGTACATGCAATGTTACTTGCGCTGCTATGATACTTGCTAGTCGCGGAATTGGTATTAAGCGAGGTAGTAAGCAACTGGAAGATGTCTTATTTGCGATGTTACAATCAAACGAAGCGCAAGAACACGCACGAAAGCATTATTCCTGGGCTCCTTTAGACACGCTGTATCATGTACACGGAATGCTTGCCTTTACAATGAAGAAGTTTGATATTGATTATGAACCAGCGTCGCTAACACTTGAAAAGTTGTTGAATGATTTGATAATGGCCCCAGTAATAATCAGCACTAAATTCACCAAGTCGGGTCACTTAGTTGTAGCCTGTGGTTGTACAAAAGATAACGATTTAATCATCAATGATCCTTATGGTGACTTCAACACGGGTTACAAGGATGATGATGGGTACTTATGCCTGATCCCACATGATGTTGTAAAAGAAAGGATTTTACGAGATGGAAAGATTAACGGAATCAGGGCGTCACGTCCATAAGTATGACTTCGGGTCAATTGAAGTAATCCTTTACATCTGTGGTTGCCAGGTTGTTAATCTATATGACCTGAAAGAAAAACTACTGAAAGAATCAAAATTTAATTGCAATTTGCATCAAGGAGAGTATAATCCCAATAAGAGAGGCGAAGCAGGTTCTCAATTGACTCTTGATCATCTTCTTAGGACGCAATAGATGGAATTATTTAAACGAGACGGAATCCACTTCCTCCCGGCGGAAGAAATAAATACTGATATTTCTTCTTTTGCATCCCCGAATGATGCTGATGTTTTCCTAAAAGAAAACAAAACATATATAGAATGGTGCATCCAAGCCCTTCACTACTCGAAGGGATATTGTATTGCTTTGCCTCAAATTTCGATGTACGAGGCAAGGCAAAATCGCAATCTGATTATCCTGCCAAACAACATGTACTTCAATGTTCAGGTGGAACCCTTCTTGGATAAAGGGAAAAGGAAGAGCAAGGAAAAGTCTTATTCTTTCTTTGAGGCAAAAAAATCATTTGAGATATATCGTTATAAGAAGATTCTTTTTTCCTATACTGTTCCAAAGAAATTCGATAAAGGATATATTTGGGATAGAAAAACAAAAGTATTATATTTCTCTAAGAATGAGTCTATACCGCCAATGGCGGTTATTATCCAACACGCTTATGATTATGTAAGCGGAAATCTAAATGTTTTACGAGATAAGATCAGAGGAGATCAAAAATGAAGCTTGTGCAGTTTGCAGATGTGAATGGGAATAATGTTGTTGTTGATGGGTTCAGAAAGCATCGAGTAGAAGCATATTCATCTTTTTTGTACGAAAAGATGTTTGATTACATACCTGACCAAACTGTTTTTATTAAACTAGTAACTGGAAAAGTGGATGTATCTCGATTTAATGGTAATGAACGTGATCCAGATCGTTACGATCTGTATGATCTTGAGGTAAAGCAAGAATTTGATTTGCGCGAATCTACTACGTGGGAATTCATTAAAAATGATGGTATACTCAATAATAATACAAAAGCGTTATCTTTTGCAGTAAATCACGATGTTCTATTTGCTGTAAATGCTGTTGTAGAAAGTGGAACTGAATTTACCGCTGATATGCTGCCTGCTTGCATTAGTAATGGCCTTCTTAAATATACAGAGAAATTGCTAAAGCAGTTTGGTATTGACGGTATTAGGGAGATGAATATTATCACAGCGATTTCTGAAGGTAACTATGATACCATCATGTTACTAAAAAAATACGGCTTTAAATTCACTTACGTATCCCTTGAGGCCGCTTTGGTGAATTATCGGCAGGAACTTGCAAAGCTACTTATTGAATTTGGTGCAAATGTAAATCAATTTACTGTCAGCACAGCCGAAGTACACGGTCTAGCAGACATTCTTCCGTTATTGCAGGAAAAAATGGTATTTGATGAGGACATGGATTACTCCGATTACTTCAGAGAAACATCAACAGATCGTGGCTTTGAAATCCTAGGTGGCGGTCCTTTACGTGAAAATCAAGAAATGCCATGTGGTTGCCGACTTGCATAGCCTAGAAGACATTCTAAACAATGTCTTTGATGATTATGGCGATTTTGACATACAATTAAATGCTGCAATAGATCGTTACTTAGTCGAAGACAACGAGAATAACCCTCGCAACGATGATGACTGGCATGTATCTACACTAATACATTACAGTTGTCCTCGTTGTGAAGTTATTAACAAGCTTCTTCCACAGGAAGAAAGGAAAGGGGTTTCTTTTCCTGGCGGTACACTGAGGAAGTTCAATATTGGGAAAATTCTCCATACCCATTGGCAAAATTATAATCTTAAAAATCTCAATGTATTATGGGGAACTTGGAGATGTATCCATTGTGGAAAATCGAATGTTGGATTTTCGCCAGAACAATGTTGCGGATTGACTAGAGAATATAAAGAAGCACACCTTTCTATTCCAATGGATACAATGAGAATTACCGGGAGTGTAGATGCAATCTTAAAGGAACAAGATGAATATACAATCAATGACTTAAAAACATGCGATCCTTTTGTATTTTCAAAACTTAAAGAAGCAGATGCTTCTTATGTAAATCAAGTAATCCTGTATATGTATATGTTCAACAACGGCGAACTAAAAGACCGCCCTTGTCAGGAAATAAATAAAGCACGAATTATCTACATCAACAAATCTACTGACTACACAAAATCGTATCTTGTTAATTATGACGAGAAGAAGGCAGTAGAACTAATTAAACCGTTTTATGAATTTACACAAAACGTAAAAAACAAAGAACTTCCTCCTAGAACCTGTAGTAACTTTACTTGTAAGGAAGCTGCTTATTGCCGGTACAAAAGGATATGCTTTGAAAATGAGAACTGGAATAGACCATCTTAAAAAACTAATTATTCCTACAAAAAGAAATCTATTTGGGGAGTATGTAAAAATAAACCAAAGAGTAGGATTACCCCAACGATGGGTTAATGATATTAAATATATTTGCAACTTATACAATGCTGATGTTGTTTTTCCTATTGTTGGTCCTGATTGTCACTATTTTCAATTTAACAAAATCAGATCAACAATTGGGATACGACACGATGGTTTAATAACAACAAAAGAAATGATCATAGGCACATCACATGAGATTGCTCATGCAATACAATATAAAGAAAGAAATTCATCAGATATGTACTTTGAAGATGTAGCAGCAGAGATTAGATTTGAACAAGAAGCATGTCGGTTATCTTACTTTGTTTATTTACAATACTTCAAACATGTAAGATTTTTATATTCATCGGCTTTTCGACGATACGATTCAAAACATGCTAAGCTGTCAATAGTACGTAATTTTAATGGTTGGTAATAACATGGAACGAGAATACAGATGTATTAATCATGCAATGAGACGGCTTCACGATTTAAATATCCCTCTTCCTGATCCCCCAACCGTTGAAGAAAAGGATGGTGTTTTTCCCAGGGACTTTACTAAATGTTCTTCAGAAGAACTTATGTCCATCTACAGTAGACTGAAGAACTACATTGCTTTTGGTAAGTATGAATGCTCCTTGGTCAACGCAAGGGAAACGGCGCTAGAAGAGGAAATTAAAGATTCCAAGACTGCATATATCATTTCACAGCCTGATGCACATAAGGCCGGTAAGATAACAGAAGTAAAAGAACGAGCTCTTATTCAAGATAATGTAATTGCTCTTCGGGTGCAGTTAATGGAAGTTGTAGCTTTACATGGAGTACTAACTGCGCTTGTTGAAGGGTGGGAAGGTTTATCACAGGCCGCGTCAAGGGAATTAACCAGACGCACTTCTACGGAGCTATAATGCCAGGTAGATCAGCTAGAACGAAAGGTCATCAATATGAGAGAGACCTTGCAAATCTTTTTAAAGACCGTTATAGGTGGAAAGAAGCAAAGAGGGGGTGGCAATATTCAAACGGCAGGAAAGAACCCGACGTTATTATTCCATATCTTTATGTAGAAGCAAAGCGGCAGAAGAAAACATATCCAAAGAAAGCATTAGAACAAGCTATGAATGATCTTAAAGAGTTGCAAAAAATAGTAAAAGAAGATAAAATACCTGTAGCTATTACTAAGGAAGACAGGCAAGATGCCTTAATCACACTTAGACTAGATGATTTTTTAACAATTTTCGATGCATATGTACAGCTAAAGGAGTCGGATGATGATTGTGGAATCCCGAGTTAGTAAAGAGACAGTACCGGGGAATTTGGCGGGGTTTATGTTCCGTAAATTGGAAGAGGGCGATGAAGTTGAATTGCGGGCCATGGGGCCTAATCCGATTAATCGGGCAATCCAAGCAATCAGTATTGCCAATACATTTTATAAGAAAGATAATATCCCCAAGGTGATTGTTGCTATTCCGCGCTTTGAAAAAACTATTGAAGACATGAATGACAACATGGAAAAGACGCTAATGGTAATTCATGTAATGACTATCGCACAGGAGAAGTGAAATGGTTGTGACTGGTTTTACTATCTTGATTCATGACGATGGGAATATTGAGATTGCTTCTGATCTCAAAATGGGAGATAAGGAACTTCAAAAGAAGCCGACATTAGACGATATTGAGCAGGGATGCAGACATGCTATTGAAGGTATCCTTGAAATGAAGATTGTGGAGAAAGTGTCGGCTAGGATCATGGATATGATGAATGCTATGGCGGTGCAACAAGGTACTGCTCAGGCGCAGATGAGTAAGATTAACGAAAAGATCAAAGTGGTTGGGAGATAAATAAATGCTAGTAATTAGTGAATCAACACTGGCTTTGGTCAATGATGGACTTTGGCTTTGCCGGCCGGTATCTTTTACGCCAGGAACTACTCCAGATATGCTTGTTGTTTATAAGAACGGGGTAGATGGTTATGGAGACCCTAATTATTATGTAGTGGGAACAATGACAGGATCGGCTTTTGATCCCCTTACTTTGCAAATGCAGGCGACAATTCAATGGGTCGATCAATCGCAGCAAACGTTAGTTCCAACTGAATATTCTGTTGTGGCTGATTTGCTCGGTGTGTAATGATCATTCACTACATATCTGACTGGAAACTAAATTATCAGTATAAAGGTGATACATTCATAAAAACAGATAAAATAACGGGAGAAGAAGATTTTGTCCTAACCGATGCTTCTTCTCCTTTTTTTTCATCCGTCAAAGAACATGATTATATACTTGGTGTGATCTTGCATAATAGAGAAACAAATATTAAAGCGGATTGTATCTTTTCTGAACTTCCTTATAGGTGCGGTACACCAATTGGATATTCCCATCATATAACTAAGAAGATTGGCGGAAAGACAGGAACACTATTTATTGCTGGAGCAACAAACTTTCTTATTGGCTGCAATACCATCAAGAATATTCCAGATTGCTTTGTTTATTTACATAACAACCCTAAACTAAATAAGCAAGACAAACTAGCGCTTAGTAAACTCAATTGCATAACCGGCAGTGCTGCTAGTTTCTTTTATGATGCCATAAATAAGTGTTCGCGTGCATTTATCACAGATTATAATCCAATTTCAGTAAATCTTATTTCTTATTGCCTTATTTCTGGCATACCTGTTTACTGCCCAACAGTATATCCCTATACCAGCCTGTTGCATAAGTGTTTGCGCTATGATAAGAGTAACTTTACTGAACTACGAAACAAAATTACAAAGAGGGTATATAACCGGAAAAATATCATGAAAAGCAAAATATTTCAGTATTGCAATCCGGTGGAAAACTCAAGGAAGATACATAATGCCTTATATTGGGCATATCTTGTTAAGACCGGGCAAGCTAGAAAGATTGGTTGCAAACTTTCAGATTAGTTAAATGGAAATACAATGATTATATACTTCACAAACCAGGGTGATAAAGGTTATCTGGATTATTTGAAAGATGCTGGCATAAAGCATGTAATGTACAATTATGCTGACATCAGGAAGATGAAAAATGAAACAGAACAAGCTTTCTTCCAAGGGATAAAGGATAGCAACATCTCACTACTCCTGACTTTCCTTACAGAAAACCAAAGCGTACAAATAAATACTGATAATTCTTCGGCCGCCGAGAAAAAAAAATCTAAAGCTGCCGAAAACCCATCTATGAATAATTCAGACTCTCCGACTGGTCAAAACGTATATGAGAATGGCTATCCTATAGCATGTTTATTACGCAGGCCCGGTCTGACAAGAGAAATAGATGATTACATTAGGTTGTGTATAGTATATAACGTTCCACAATACGGAGAATGTGATTTATATAATAGATTTGGTTACGATGCAGTATGTGAAGTAAGAAAGGTATTTAAGAACCGTGGATTAAAACCAATCCTTATTGTTAAGAAGGAAATGTCCAAGGATGAAGTAGAAGATACTATTTTCAAATCAATTGAATTTGGCAATAACTATATCTCCCTACCAGGAGATTGGGAAACGATAGATTATAGACGGTGGTTTGCTAAGTATAATGACTTGTTGAAGCAACATAAGATAAAAGTACATAGTTGGAGTAATACAAGGAATGAGTCTATATTTGGCATTCCTTTCTATTCGGTAGATTCGTCAACTTGGATGGGCGGTGGTAAGTTTGGAATGATATACCATTTCAACAAGTTTGACAATAATATGCGGTATTATGATCATTCGCAGAGGAAAGTAGCTTTAGAAGAACTATCAGCACATTTCTTTACAGCAGGATTATCACTAGATAAGATTGCGGCGGATGACAGGGATGAAATAACTAAGTGGAATATATTACAATGGAATAATCTTTCGGTATATATGAGTCAGTATACAAATAACGCATATTGGATGACGGAGAAAGAAAAGACAGAGATTATACTTAGTAATAAACCAACAAACACATCAATATATCGGGAAACAAACTACCCTTTGGTCGGATCAAACAAAGCTCTCAATATAATGAGGTCTTGTGATAATTGTTACCTGGCAGATAGATGTCCCGAATACAACAAAGATGGAACTTGCTCCTTTTCTTACCCAATAGTATTAGAAACCCCAGAGAATATGGTTGATATGCTAAAGACCATTCTATCTTTAGCAGGTAAAAGACTTATATCAACAATGGCGGAAGAAACAGTATCTGGTGCGCCAGCAAACAAGGAACTAAATGATTATCTCAAAAAGTACTTTGAAATGGTTAAAATATTCAAGGAGGTAGTTACTAGGCAAAACAGTGTAAGCATAACAGGGAATGGAGATGGTGTAGATTTAATTGGTAAGATATTCGGGAGTATGATTACAGGCAATGGTAGTAGGGTGATAAACAATAACATATTGGAACTAACTAAGGCGGCAAATCCATTACAAAATGAGGAAGATAGATATGAATAAACAAGAATTACTTAATCTTATTACCGGCTTAAACAACGTGATACATCCTAACATCCTATCATGTATGTCGGCCGTATTAAATAATATACCACCAAATTTGCTATCACAAATATCAGTAAATGATTTTAAATATTCGGAAAAAGAAACAATAATCATGGGCTTAGTTCATGGCGCATATTTCTTTATGGTGGATTTTACAATAGATTCAGTAATAATGAAGATTAAAGTTCCTAGCTTAAACTTCGTTAATTTAGTTAGTTCGGAGTTTACATATGTATTTCAAAATGAAGTAGAATTACCACAACTTACAATGCAATTTCCTTCGTTCTTAAATGATTATTTGTCAATTATTAGATTGTTAAATTCATCGTATAATTGATAACTCCAGACTTTCACAATTGAATGCTAACAGTAAAACTTTGCTTCACCCTAGTCTTGCCAAGGCTTTAAGGCAAGTCGAAAATTTGGCCATTTTTAGGGTTTTGGACGCATTTTTAATTTTCTTTACACTAGAAACTTGAATGTTTTTAAGAAATTTTACACTATTTTCACGCCAAAGTTATTACTTTCGGTGTTTTTCTATTTCTAATATATGCATTTGATGGTTATTCTGATCAATTCCTTGCTGGTTATCCGAACTTTTTCTGTCAATTAAAATGCGATAATTTCTTACATTTTTTAGTACAAAAAGTTTATTTCCCTTGACTTTGCCTTAGTAATAAGCTATAATAGACTTGTAAATTAGAAAAGGGCAAGCAAATGAAAACCGCCATACAAAATTTCATGAGTGAAGTAAGAGCGAATTTTTCGAGTATGCCGCGCAAAGCTGGCGTAAAACCCTTTAGAATACTGACTGTAACAAATCCAATAGTATTTCATGCGATGCAAGACCTTAAATTCAAAGGTCTTGTATTACATATGAATAACAAAGGTTTTCGCGCATTCATAGTCTGTATTCCCTTTGATTACAAGTACCCAAGGGAATTTGACAAGTACATGAAAAGGGAGTTGAATTACGATCAATTCAAACATGCTTGCAAGATTTGTTTAGACGCGGAATATGTTGACTTCCGCGTCAATAAGAAGAAGTTGTCTTTGACAAGACAACAAGAGATTGAGGCGATAAACAAGTTTGTAATAGAACATAACATTGGCGATGAATTCGGGTTAAACAATCTATTTTTCGAGGATTAAATGTATAAGTACAGTGAAAAGAATGATGTTATTACAATCGAACGTAATAACATCAAAATGGAAGTTTTAGTTTCAGATAACAGCTTACAATTAGATTGTAAGCAATTGCATTATACATATAAGACAAAAAACGATGATAAAGGTTTTAACAGTTTGTTATTAAACATTGATCATATATCGCGGGAAATGCAGATTCCCCGATATTTCATATTAGAAGAAGAACTTCCTGAAATATTGGAAGATGATCTAAACTAGCCAGTATAACTGGCAGAAAGAGAAAAGAAAATGGAAAAGGAAATTTATTTTGGAATGGCATGGGTAGTGGACGGGCCGATGGGAATAGAAGTAGTTCCCTATGACCTATGCAGCAGAGATGAACTTCCCGAGTACACTACGAACGCTGGTTTTGAGGAGTACTGGGAAGTAGAAGAAAAAGAAGGGTGGTTGGCCAGGATGACAATGCCCGGCTATCTTGATTCCACCGAGTGGACCATACATGATTCCGAGGAAGAAGCCGAGAAGTACTTGGAAGAGTATTACGGCGAAGAAGAATAGATTAGGTTCCCGAAAGGGTTGTACACGTGTATTTCAAACATTGGGTGCAATGTGTACTTACTATGTTGTGTATGTAAAAGGTTTGCATAGTAAGCTTCTCCTACTAATCCGTAGCCAGTTTGGGATTACAATTGTACTACACTGGCATTAAATTAAAAACAAAAGGAGAATAAAATGAGAGAACCCGCTTTGTGCGAACAAATCGCCGACTTGAAAAGAGAAATAGATTTCCTTGAGGAGCAACTCGGGGAATTGTTAAAACAAAAAAGATTTGAAAGAGAGAATGGTTGCGAGGGAGTCTGTACCGAGTGTGAGGAACAAGACTACTGTCGTAAACGGCCAGAAGTGGCCAAAGAAAGCTATGAGAAGTTGAAGAAGGAATACAAAAAAGCAGCGGCCGTCAGTTATCTGAGTGATGTCACTTGTTTCATATATGATTCTTCTCTTGAAGAGCTAAAAGAACTTATGAACAGGAGGGTTGTCTCAGACCCTTACTGTGAAGACTACTGCGATTAGGAGAAATAAAATGGAAAACAAGAAAATAAGTTACCTAAAGACCCTTTCTAGTTTCTTGAATCTTCGCGGGAAGATCAACAAGAAACGATCAATCGAACATGCAAGGGCGGCATATCAGGAGTATCGACAAAATCCTGATACTGTCGCCCTTTGTTTATACAATGATCACAAATTCGGAGAAGGAAGATGTGATTGTTGTAACATAAAACGCCCTTGTAAGGCGTACATCAAGGATGTACAGTTTCCGACGGACATCAAGAAGATGAAAGTCGCAGTCGATAACATGATTGACGCGATTGAAAGGGATTTGGAAGATGCTAATCTTAGTTGAAGGGCTAAGAATTGTTGACCTTGGCCAACACGGTAAGGTTATGATAAACGATGTGTTATACGACACATCAACATTTAACCGGGAAAAAGCACAGAACATCATTGAAGAACATGATCAGAATAAAGATAAGATCGATCTGCTGTATGATATAGTGCAGCTAATAATAAAACATTCATAAAAGGGAAATAAAAATGGAAATCAAAGAATTGCTGAAAAGACCGGATAGCTTCGGTTATCACGGGGACAACAAGGAGATGTTTATAACCTGGTCCGTAGGGCCAATTATTGAAACAAGAGATTCGTCTCTCCTTGAGAAGAGCAATGCAGAAGCATTGCAGAAGATACTAGAAGATCGTCCCGAATGGGAAGATCAATGGGCGATTGAAAGATTCGGCCATTACGGGCCGGGTTGGGTAAAACACCTTACTTTTAAGGTGACGGAAGATGGAAAGAACAAAACAGACATCTGCAACTTCCTGGAAGAAACCTTTCGGAAGTTGAAGGATGATTATCCCGTTTTAGATGAAGATGATTTCTCGAAGCGGGAGTATGAAACAGCTATGAAGCAGATTGAAGAAGCTGTTTCAAGGTATATCATTGACGATGTTCCGAAGAAACTGCAAGAAACACTTTGCTCCGTTATCTACAACGACAACAACATTGAAGTAAACGATGACGGATCAGTTCTTGATCTGGAAAAGATCGTAAAGGACGATCTTCGCGACTTTAATTGGCTGGAAGAAGAAGAAAGCGGGATAGGAGGTTATCTCCCCGAGAAGTATAACACCTATTCCTTGGATCACGGTCCAACTTTCCAAGATGATGAAAGAATCATGGAAGGAAAGATCGGCTACGTAGGAAAGCTGGTTCTGGAGAATGAGACAGTGTTCATATATGAGAAAGGAAAAGAAAATGTACCATCTTAAAATCTACCTGAATAACAGGTTAATCGGGTATGATAAGTATCCTTCTGCAGAAGAAGCGATGGAAGCTTTGAATAAGTACGTTCCAAAGAAATATGCACTGGAGATCATTCTTCAGTACATCGGAGAAACATCTTGGTGGAAGAGGGTAAACTAAAATGAAAAAATGAATAACAGATGTAGATCGTTTCTCAGATATTATATCTATATCTTCTCCTTCTGGTCGGGTATCAGAACGAAGTAGGAAGAAGATGTTAGATAAAATATTAGAAGAAATAGGACGTATTCCTTTTCCCGAAGTTAAACAGGATGAAGTTCTAGCTCTTAGAAGAAGAGCAAAAAACCTGAGAGAGTTGGCGGAAAGAGGAATGTGTCCTAGAAAATACAAAAAAGAAGCTGAAAGATTAGAAGAAATAGCTAATGAAAGGGAATCAAAATGAAAAAGATGTTAGCGGCAAAAATAGACAATCTACTGGAAGATTTAAAACAAGAAGATCAAGATCAACTTCGTATATACAGACAATGGGAAGAAATTCATGGTCTCCAGAGATTGGTATGTAAACCCTGTTGGCTAGGAATATCTTTTGAAAAAAGACATTGTACTTCTTGTATTGTTGACAACGGTACGATCAAATTACAAGGAGAAACAAAATGATAACGAAGAAAAGATATTATCAAGGGATCAGTATTACAAAGCAAACCAGAACCGCAGCGGGCCAAGGACAATATGTAACGCTGATGAACGCTGTAGAAATGGGTTTATCTAATGACCCTGTATATCCAGTTTATGCAGAGGTCCGTTATGTCGTCCACGGGGATACAGTAAGAACATTTTTTATACCGATAAGGTATAGGGTAGATAAAGAACATCCGTTTAGTCGGTACCCTTCCTTAGATGTCGAAGATTCGATCTGGGTAGATTACATGAAAACAGGGAACTTGTCTAATGAAGAAGAACTGAAAAGTATGTACTACTTCTTTCAGAAGTACATAATGCCTAAGCTGAATGAGGAATTCACAAACATAAAGGAAGGGTAGAATGAAACAACGAGAAATAGACTTCATCAATTATCTGGCCGATAAGAAGCTTATTCAGTATGAAACAGAGGAGCAGTTGTTGCCAGAATTTGATGAATACCAGAATAATACCAACAAGCCAGTAGAGCTTGGATCAATTGAATATGACTATGCCTCTGTTCTATGTCAGATTGATCCCGTTCGTTACAGGATGGAATATAATGACTATATAAGTCATATTGGTTATGAGAACTTCGCAGGCATATATGCGACAAGCGATGCAATACGAGAAGCTTGTCAAAAGTATCTGAATGATCCGGATGATGACATGAGATATATTGACATTGCGGAAAATATATTAAGGCAAAATTAATCGCCGTTCTGGTCCACGAGTTAGGACACGATTATGAAATGAATCATGGGAATGCTTTTCATAGTATTGTCGAAGAAAAGCTGGCTACTATAATTTCTAACATGAAAGAATAAAAATGAACACTACATTTAACTTTGGATCAGGAGAAGTACCTGCACATCGGCATATTAATCCTGATGGCAGTATAGGGGGTTGGGTAGCCGAAACGGCTACCGTAGCTCCCACTGCTTATATTGGGATTAATGCCCAGGTATCTGGAACTGCCCGGGTATATGGAGATGCCCAGGTATTTGGAACTGCCCGGGTATATGGATATACCTGGGTACATGGAGATGCCCAGGTATCTGGAACTGCCCGGGTATGTGGAACTGCCCGGGTATATGGAGATGCCCGGGTATATGGAACTGCCCGGGTATATGGAGATGCCCAGGTATCTGGAACTGCCCGGGTATCTGGAACTGCCCGGGTATATGGAACTGCCCGGGTATATGGATATACCTGGGTACATGGAGATGCCCAGGTATTTGGAACTGCCTTGGTATCTGGAACTGCCCGGGTATATGGAGATGCCCGGGTATATGGAACTGCCCAGGTATATGGAACTGCCCGGGTATATGGAGATGCCCAGGTATTTGGAACTGCCCGGGTATGTGGAACTGCCCGGGTATATGGAGATGCCCAGGTATTTGGAACTGCCCGGGTATATGGAGATTCTTGGAGTACGTCCCCTTTATACATACAAGGAACAAAGCATAGTATAACGAACTGTGCCTATGGCAAGCTTGCCATAGGATGTGAAGTTCATACATTTGAAGAATGGAAGAGTATGTATAAAGAAATAGGTAAGAAGAATGGGTATACAGAAGAAGAAATAAAAGAGTACGAACAAATCATATGGTTTGTTTGCATAAACGGGAGGAAAGCATGAATGAAATAATTCAAAAGACCTATATATGTGACAGCAGATAAGGTTCTGCATTACTTGGAAAACAAATACGGAATAGGAGAGCAAGAATGAATGAACTTCTATATGCACGTGATCTTTGCATCAAGGATTGTGAAAAACAACACATAACATTTTCCCGCAAAGTATATGATGAATACAAGCGGAGGATGATTAATGAGATGGTTCTAAACATGTCCCTTGAACAGTACACAGAACTGGTAGTACAACTATCTGATACGATAGATGTACAAACAACTGAAATACTAGAACTGTCCAGGGGGGTGGAATGATAAACTGGATAATAACATTTGTTGTCTTTCTCCTATCTATTGCCGCCAATCTATACCTGATGATAGTAGGTGGCGAGTCGATAGGATGGATTTCCCTTTATGTTGTGGTATTTCTTATTACCGCAATAAGCTTTGGATTGCTGATATTCTTTGAATTTAATATCGAAATGGAGGTTAAATATCGAAACAAGAAGTAGATTCTGAAATAGAATCTCGGAGTCTTGCCAAGATAATTATCAATAATTGTTTTGGCGAAACAGAAAGGAGGTTACAAAACATAAACTCACTAAGTTCATGGTAGTAATAATCAAAAGTAAGCGTCATTCGTTCTTTTCCGCGAAAAACATAAGAAGAAAACAAAAAGAAAAAGGAGAATTAAAATGTTATGTTCCCTCACCATTTCATGCAGGGATTACAATGCCCTTGCACTAGCCCACAACGAAGCTTTCCGTTATTTTGAGAGTCACTTAATATCAGACATAATCGGGCCAATAGGGATATATTCCTTCTTTATTGCCCCGACTAATGGGGGCGACGACGAAGACAATAAGAAGAACTTCCTTAGAGTAATTTGGGCGGAAGATGAATCTCTTATGTGTGCTTTGCACAAGTATGGGAGGTGACCATGTGGACAAAGAAGAATGCGAAGATTGCCACTATCAAAAAGTGGATGAAGATACAAGAGATGATCAAAGAAAGAGCACCCTTGGAAGCTATAGAGCTAAAAGTTCGTTCTGATTGTGCCTTCTGTAAGGCGTGGCGGCAGATGAAAACTAAGACGACGATATGTCGAGACAAGTGCTGGGTAGGTGTGATTTGTGGGGACGTATACAAAAGGCAGCTAGTAGGAAAGGAGGAGTCCTTAGAGAAGTATAAAGAAGTAACAGAAACAGTTCTGTCCTATCTCAATAACTGGTTCTAGGAGAAATCAATGAAATATGCATTTCACTGTTTCCTCATAATGTCCATAATAGGAACCATAGCAGCAATTCTCTGCTATGATGGAACGAAAGTTTGGGAATATCTAGTCTATTCCTTCTTTGCGCTAGACTTGATCTTCCTTTCAACTATACAGCATTTCACAAAGGGAGATGATAATGAAATACCGAACATATAATCCATCGGTACAGTTCATAGAGCCGCAACATAA
>Ga0208957_1000242_pt1 | contig 47571 bp, 45 predicted proteins | sample RifOxyA1_FD_184029 | JGI IMG/M metagenome (GOLD analysis project Ga0208957, IMG submission 184029) | Groundwater microbial communities from Rifle, Colorado - Rifle Oxygen_injection A1 (SPAdes) | ecosystem: Environmental > Aquatic > Deep subsurface > Groundwater | place: Rifle, Colorado, United... | reverse complement strand
AGACTCCGGAATTTATTTGCCGGATAGCGCAACCGGCGAAAAACCCCAAAAAGGAAAAGTGTTGGCAGTTGGGGATGATGAGGTTACAGAAAGCGGTGCAAAGAAAAAGGCTCCGGCAAAAGTAGGGGATGGCGTTATTTACAAAAAATGGGGAGGAAACGAAGTTAAAATTGGAAATATTGAATATCTTTTTGTAAAATTCGAAGATGTTTTAGCCGTTGAAGGCTAAGAACCATGGCAAAGCAATTAAAATTCAGCGATGATGCAAGGGTCGCCCTGCTTAAGGGTATAGATATTGTTGCTAAGGCGGTTGTTACAACCCTTGGACCAAAGGGTAGAAACATTGCTCTTGATAAAAAATGGGGAGCCCCAAGTATAGTTCACGACGGAGTTTCTGTTGCCAAAGAAATTGACTTAGCTGATCCTTTTGAAAATATGGGGGCGCAGCTTGTAAAAGAAGCTGCAAGTAAAACCAACGACGTTGCCGGTGACGGAACTACAACTTCAACCCTTTTGGCTCAAACAATGACCCAACTTGGAATGAAGAATATAACCGCAGGTGCAAATCCAATGGTGGTTAAGAAAGGGATGGAAAAAGCAACTTCCGTTGTTGTTGATGAGCTTAAGAAAATTTCAAAGCCAATAAAGAATAGAGAAGAAATTACCCAAGTTGCTACAGTTTCTGCGGGGGATGTTGAAATTGGAGCAAAAATCGCAGAAGCACTCGATAAGGTTGGCCGCGACGGAGTTGTTACGGTTGAAGAGGGAAAAGGACTAACGATTGATATTGAATACAAAGAAGGAATGGAATTTGACAGAGGTTATGTTTCAGCCTACTTTGTAACAATTCCCGAGAAAATGGAAGCGGAAATAGAGAATGCCTACCTTCTGATTACCGACAAAAAGATTAGTTCGATTCAGGAGCTTCTTCCATTTTTGGAGAAATTCGTCAAAGTTTCCAAAAATTTAGTCATTATTGCCGATGAAATTGAGGGCGAAGCACTTGCAACTTTAGTTGTAAATAAACTTCGGGGAACATTCAACGTCTTGGCAGTTAAAGCTCCCGGATTCGGAGACAACAGAAAAGCTCTTCTTGAGGACATTGCAATTCTAACAGGCGGAAATGTAATTTCCGAAGATACCGGCAAAACTTTTGAATCAATAGAAGTTTCTGATTTGGGACAGGCTGACAAAATTTGGGCCGACAAAGATAACGCAAGAATAATTGGCGGAAAAGGAACAAAGAGTGCAATAAATGCACGCATAGCACTTCTAAAGAAACAAATTACCGAAACCGACTCTGAATTTGACCGAGAGAAATTGGAAGAGAGATTGGCAAAACTTTCCGGCGGGGTTGCCCAGATTAATGTCGGCGCTGCAACAGAAATTGAACTTAATGAGAAAAAAGAAAGAGTCAAAGATGCGGTCGGGGCAACAAAAGCGGCAATTGAAGAGGGAATTTTGCCGGGCGGAGCAGTTGCATATCTTAAAGCCAGAAAAGCCCTCAAATCTCTAAAGGCCGACAGCAAAGATGAGCAAATTGGAATTGATATCGTCTATGAAGCCTTAGAGCAGCCAGTCAGATGGCTTGCCAAAAATGCAGGGGAAGACGATGGATATATTCTTAGAAAAATAGAGGAGGCAAAAGATGCTGATTACGGTTTTAATGCTCTAACCGGAGAATTTGGTTCAATGACCGCTTTCGGAATTTTGGACCCTCTGAAGGTTGCCCGTTCGGCGCTTCAAAACGCAGCCTCTGTGGCCATGATGGTTTTAACTACAGAAGGCTTAGTGACAGATATTCCCGAACCCAAAAATCCTTCAACAGGTTCAGGACCGGCGATGCCCGGCGGCGGAATGGACTATTAAGAGTAATTTCTAATTACTAATTTCTAATTTTTAATTTCTCCTGTAAAATCTTCCTCATGTGGGAAAGGGCGGAGAGGTTTCTCCTAAAGGATAAATATATTAGTCCTTTGATTAAAAAATGGGGGCACTGCACAATAAAGCCCAGCAAAAAGAAAGATTATTTTATCAATTTAGTTGATGCGATTTGTTCCCAGCAACTTTCCGGAAAAGCTGCTTCAACTATTTTTAATCGGGTTAGGATAGGGTTGGGGAACGAGGTCTCCCCTATAAGCATCTTAAAAACCAAAGATGAAAAACTTAGAAGTTGTGGACTTTCTTGGGCAAAAATAAAATACACCAAAGACCTGTCACAAAAAGTAAAAAGCGGGGGAGTCAAAATTAGAAAATTAGACAAACTTCCCGACGAGGAAGTAATAAAAGAATTAGTTGGTGTTAAGGGAATTGGTAGATGGACTTCTGAAATGTTTTTAATGTTCTCATTGGCCCGCCCCGACGTTTTTCCGGTCGATGATTTAGGGATAAGGAATGGTATGAAAAAGTTACTCAAAAAAGAATTAAAAGCCGATAAATTAGCCAAGTTTTCTCTGCGATGGAAACCCTTCAGAACTGTTGCCTCTTGGTATATCTGGCGAAGTTTGGAGAATAATTAAAAATTCAGTTTTACCTTGGTAAAACTGTGAGGGGATTAATTGGTATTCCGTGGTCGTGAACTTCAAGATGCAAATGGTCTCCTGATGCACGACCGGTTGCCCCCATTGTTCCAATAATAGTATCTTTGGTAACTTCTTGGCCTTCTTTTACGTAAATTTCGGCTAAGTGGGCATACAAAGATTCAACCTTGTTTCCATGGTCAATTAAAACCGCATTTCCATATGCGTATTTTGAAAATTGTAAGGCCTCAACTATACCTCCCTTGATAGGTTTAATAGGATCTCCGGTTAGTCCGTCGAAATCAATTCCGGGATGGAAGAATCTATATCCTTGAGTAATCTTTACTTTTTCAACCGGGTATTGAATCCCATGTTCGGTATTGAGTTCAACTTTTTGTTCAACAACCGCATAATCAGCTTCATCGCCGGAATATGAAGCATAAGTAGGGACAAAGGAGCTTGCAAGAACCATTAAGGCCAAATTGGTTCCCAAAATTTTCTTTATGTTCTTGTGTTCAAAAATGTGCCTAAAGAAACGGGAGAATTTGTTTCCGCTTCTGGTATTTTTGATTTCTTCGAAGCTGGGCAAAAGAGGTTCTTCAAATGCATCTTTTCGCCTTTTTACCAAATGTAAATTAAGACGATACTTTAGAAGATCTATAGATAGTTTTGTCATATTGGGCAGAAAACAAAACCACGTTCATCTAAACTGAACGTGGCAAGCATTAAAAAATCTCGCTTTTGGCGAGATGTAAAAGAATTATAGCTTGTGAAAGCCTAAAAAGCAAGCCCGAAGGGCGTAGACCCCGCAAAATTGCTCTTCGAGCCGTGAACGAATAGTTCCAAAAAGGCGAGAAGTAAAATGTGTGGGGGTCAAGTTTTGTGAGTTACCCGTTTGTTATTAAGGTTGTGTTTTAGATAGTAGTAAAGCGGGGGGATTATAAAAAATATGCCTCCTGCCAATGTTGCCCAAAAAAGAGTTTGTTGCTGGGGAATTGAGTCGAAAAATAGAAAGGTAGCGACAGTCCAAGGTATCGGTACTAAGGCGCTAATTATGTAATAAGTTGAAAATTTAATTGATGTTAAGCCGGAAGCATAAGATACAAAATCGCTGATCCAGCCTTGAAAAAAACGTATAATAATAAGAGCTTTTGGTCCTTCATGGACTGCAATGTGGTCAATTTTTACCATCCCTTCTTTGCCGACCAGCTTAATTACAATGTCCCTTCCCAATTTTCGAGCTATCCAAAAGTTGGTTGCACTACTAATTAGGGCAACTATGTAGGTATAAATGATTGTCCACTTGCCGAAAACAGCAAAGCCAATAAACATGATTGGTGTTCCCTGAAGAGGGGCGACAATATGGGTTAGAAGGTGAAGAAGGATGTAGACAAGTGGTCCCCAAAAGCCCGCCTGAATAATTATCCCCCGAATTTTTTCTAGTCCTATTCGGTTTTGGATGTAAATTAGGCCGGCGGAGATTAAAGTAATTAATAAAAAGAGGAAAATTGCCTTTTTGATAATTTCTTTTTTGGCCATGAGGATATTATAGCTTTATTCTGAGACAGGTGAGGGAGGCGAGAATATTCTCCTTGGGAACTTAGATTTCTTAGAAAAGTATAATAAATTTTATACTTTCTCTCCAGATAAGGGGTATTCACAAGATTTTTGTACATAAAATGTAGGATTCTTAAACTTTCTTTACCTCTGTATCTTAAGTAATGCGAATTATCTTTCGAGAAAATATTCTTCGTTTTAATGAAAAGGAGATCTTTTAGCTTCAATGATAAAGACTCCAAGAACTTTCGGCTTCCTGAAATGAAAATAGTTTGAATTTCCGCTGTCTTTCTTCCTTTTGGTATTCCAGTCGTAACGCAACCGTCTCCGTCAAAATACCCCCTTAAAAAGTGACCAAAATATTGTTCTGGAATTTCAGGAAGACTGATTGTCAGTGATTTTCTTGGGGTAAGACCTAGATTTACTAAGTCACTAAACATTGTTTTGTTACCAATACGAAGGGTAAAAGTTTTTGAACAAAGATAAGATTCTCCATGACTAAAAGTTACAATTCTCGGCTTTCGGATATATAATTTGTGACTAGAAGAGAGAGATTTTTTGATCTTTTCAAGTAAAGATTTATCCTTGCTGGTAATAGCCAAGTAACATGTTCTTGAAGATTTTCTTACGTCCTCAATCGCGCCGTCTGCAAAGATTAAGCCTAAAACATAAGACATTTGTGGCGACCAATATTTGAAGAAGTTTTCATTTATTTGCTTGCGGTTATGTCCTCCACGAGGGTCTCTGTGCATTACCCATCATTGTAAACCGAAGAAAGTACGAAAGTCAATGGAGATATCTGAGACGCCGGTGGGATTCGAACCCACGAATAAGAGTTTTGCAGACTCTCGACTTGATCCACTTGTCTACGGCGTCGTACCTATATTTTATCTCATTTAGCCTTAGGAAACAAAGCCGTTGTCAAAAGCTGCGTTTTTTTGTTACACTAGGCACTTACATGAGAAAGCTGTCGATAGTTTTGGCAATTACCGGAGGTATTATTCTTCTTGTTGGAGTTTCTCTATTTTTACTCGGATTTTTCAAGCCTAAACTGGCCGGCATATCAATTACCACCACACCGGCTGCAACAGTTTTTATTGATAATGTCCAAGTAGGAAGGACGCCATACGAGGGGACAAGTCAGCCCGGCGAAGTAACTGTTAAGCTGGTGCCTGAATCGGCAGATATTCCGCTTTCTCCTTATGAAACCAAAGTGGTTCTAAGTTCCGGAATAAAGACGGTAATCAAAAGAGAATTTGCCGAAACAGAGGAGAAATCCTCAGGCGAGATTATTTCTTTTGAGAAAGTGGGCGGGTCAGAGGCCTCTTTGGCAGTAATTTCGATTCCGGATTCCGCCCAAGTTGCGGTTGACGGAGTCAGCCGCGGTTTTGCACCGGTTAAAGTATCTTCAATAAATCCCACGGAGCATCAGGTTGTAGTTTCCAGGCCCGGATATGGCCCAAGAAGCATTTCAATAAAGGCGCTGGCGGGATTTAAGCTTACGCTTTTTGTTAAGTTGGCTCCAGATGGCGCCAATCCATCTCCGACCCCCGCGCCCATAGAAATAGAAGAAAAAGCGACTTTTATCCAAATTTTATCAACCCCGACAGGATTCTTGAGAGTAAGAAGTGAGCCGGGAAGCGGTGGAGTCGAACTTGCGCAAGTAAAGCCGAGTGAAGAGTTTCCATTTATAGAAGATGATAAAGCCACTGGTTGGTTTAAGATAGAATATCAGAAGGGAAAACAGGGTTGGGTTTCAAATCAGTATTCAAAAAAGGTGGAGAAAACAACATCTGCAGCCACACCTTCCCCAAGTCCTAGTCCGACCCCCAAACCTGCTCCTTAAATTGCCGAAATGCCGCTATATAGGATTAAATAAACAAGCCCGGACCAGAGTAGGGCGGCAATAATTAGCCCGTTATCTGTCAGAAGAACTTTTTCCGGAGCCTCGCTTCTGTCTTCAAAGATAAGCGCTTCATATCGCATAATCCCAAAAATCACCACGGGAATAGTTATCATCAGAAGTTTGTTGATTGTTGTTGCGCGCGAAAGTTCCGCCAAAAATAGCCAAACCGGTAGAACCGCCTTGGGAGATTCGAAAAATGTATATAGTGCCCAACTCATCCAAGCTGCATTTCCAAACATGGTTACATATGAATTCAGGAGCTCGCGTTGATAGCGTGAGAGACTTTTCCTGGTTATGCCTTGAGTTTCTGAGATTATATTAAGTTCAGCACGCCTTTTGCCCGAAGCAAGAAAAAGAGCAACAGATATTACACAAAGAAGAAACCAAACCGAAAGGTGGGCATCGATGACAAAGGCGCCCGAATAAACTCGGATTATAAAACCCGTGGCGATAATAAGAATATCAACAACCGCCAAATTCTTAAGTCCAAAACTATAGGCTAATTGGAGTAGGAGATAGGAGGATAAAAGCAAAAAGAAAAGATAATTTAAGTTAAGGGCCAGATATAAAGCAGTTAAAGAAAAAATAACTGCAATAACCACTGCGACAGATACCGGAAGTTTGCCGGACGCAATTGGCCTATTTTTTTTAATCGGGTGAAGGCGGTCGAATTTTGCATCCAGAATATCGTTTATTATATAGGTCGCCGAAGCTGCAAAATTAAAGGCCACAAATGCCCAAAACACTTTGGCAAAAAGTACTGTATTTCCAAAATCGCCGGTTAAAAAAAGTGCAGCAAAGATTGCGAGGTTTTTTACCCAATGGACGGGGCGGATTACTTTTACGACAGAAGTCGCAAGGAGCGAAAAATTTATTTTTTGCGGATTGTTGATTTCGGCCGGTAAGTTAGCCATAAAATTGCACCACCCAAGATAAGTGCGACTGAGACCATTGTATAGAACTTAAGTGGCCTATTCAAATAAACCGCCAGAATTCCCAAGAAAGCGGTGATAAGCCAATAAAAAGCTGCAACGTTCCCTTTGCTCCAACCAAGGGCGAGAAGTCTGTGGTGCAGGTGGCCAGTATCTCCCCAGACAGGAGATTTCCCGCTTAATATCCGTCGCACAATGGTGTATCCGGTATCAACCATAGGAACACCCAGAACTACCATCAAAGCTCCAACTTTGCTGGTTGAAAGAATAGCTAAAATTGCCAAAAGATACCCCGCAAGTGTTGAGCCAGAATATCCCGGCATTATTTTTTGAGGAAACATGTTCCAGGGCAAAAAACCCAAGTTAGCCCCCGCAGTTATTGCAGCAAGTATTATTACCGGCCATTGGGTAATGTCGGCTGAAAATCTTAAAGAAAGCGCTGCTATTGTTATGGCTGCAATCGCCGCAACTCCGGGAAGCTGTCCGTCCACCCCCTTGGCACCCATATTAAGCATATTCATCATAAAAACGATCCAAAAAAGCGCAAATAAATCTGATAATACCCAGATGCTTCTAGCGTGCCCCAAAAAATTAATGCTTATTTGAGGCTGAGACAAATCAATTGTTCCAAAAAATGGCAGAGTGATAAATGAAATTCCGATTCCGGCAATAATTGGTACGCCTGCAACCACAACTCCCCCAAATAGTCTTAAATAAGGATTTAAGTTATATTTGTCGTCTAAAATTCCAATGAGGACAACAAGGGCTGCTCCTAAAATAATACCAACGAGATGTTTGTCTAATGGTAAAAAAAAGATTGAAGATACCAAAACCGCAATAAATATTGCCAATCCCCCTCCCCGAGGGGTCGGATAGGTATGGATAACTTTGGGATGTGTCTTTTTTCGCGGATCGTCAATTATGCCTATTTTTTCTGCCAGCTTAATTACCAAGGGTGTTGCGAAGTAAGCAACAATAAAAGATAAAATTGCCGGGGTAAGAACTAATTTCAGTGTATCAACCATATGATTTTAAGCGTTGTGACGGCTGCAAAAAAGGCGGCAACTAAAGAAGAAGCAATCAGCGTTTTTTTCAAGAATTCATCTGTGAGAAACATTGCAGCAAGGACATTTAGGCCGCAGATTGCCAAAGCGAAAGTTCCGGGAATAACAAGACCCAAGGTCGGTGCAAGTTGTTCTTCACTTTCGGGAAGTCCATAAAAAATCGGAACTTGGGGGGGGAGTAAGCCGTTTACCAAAATCACAACCGCAATTGTGAGAACACTTACCGCTGAAGCTGCTACAACATAATTTTTGTAAGGAATTTGCGGCATATGGCCCCATTTTACTCTAGAGGCTTCTTAGATGCCAGATTTCGGCACCGTCAATTTTCTTAATAAGAAGATAATTTCTGGAAAGGAGAAGATTAAGTTCAATAAATTCTTCTGTGTTGGGTAAGATAACTATCATCTTGGGTTTATCCTTGGTTAATGCCAAGGCCGTCTCGGATTTTGAGGAGAAGTCATTAATGTGATATTCGGCTGTGTATTTAATAGGGGGAAACCTTCTGGCTAAGGCATAGATTGGGGGCGAGTCTCCCCAAACAAATATTTTATCGTCCTTCTTGGTTGATTTTGTAATGAAGTCTGAAATTTCATAATTTCTATTTACGGCCCCGTTAAATCTTGAGAAATACTCTTCTTTTCCGATTCTACCAGTTGCGAAGGAGACAAATCTTAGGTAATAGCTTGCGGTTGGGTAGTAATAAAATTTATAGTATGCCGGAACTAAAAATGCGACGGTTAGCGGTATTATTGCAAGTACCTGTTCAAGGTTCTGACTGGTAAACAAAATCGCAAAAAGCATAGAAATCGGGCCGAGAGATTGTAGTAGATAGTGCGGATACGGTCTTTCTGACAGAGTTACTCCAAAAAGTGAGAACAAAAGCCAAAGCACGATGAAAATGAAACTAGCGGATAATTTTTTGCGTTTTAAATACAAAATTAAGGAACCTGCAAAAACAACCAAGGCTCGTATAAGAAGCGGAGCATTTCTAACAAAGAACGGTTTTTGGATATCCTGCGGCCTAAAACTGGATAAGTAGCCGATATTTTGCAAAAAGGCAGCTGTCAGGTATTGTCCAAGAGCTCCGTGTGTCCAGAACCAAAGAAACGAAAGGCCAATTGGGACAAGAAAACCGAGGGTTAAATAAAGAGTATTTTTTAAGACGTACGCAAGTTTTTCTTTTTTAAATTCTGATTGGATGAGCCAAAAGACGACAATTGCCCCAACGTCAAATGCTGCCGGTATTTTAAAAAGAGAGGCTATGGAAAAAAGAACCCCGGAAAAGAATATATTTTTGAAATTCAGATTTTTGGATAGAAGAATAAAAAAAGCTAAAATTGTCGGGCCAATCATAAACATTTCAGCATTTGCAATGTTTCCCTCCAAAAGCGGCAAAGTGGAGGCAAGTGCGAAAATCGCGGTGGCAATTTTATGCAGCTTGTCTTTATTGGGGAATAAACTGGTTACCAATTTCCAAAAAAGGATAATTGTAGCCAGATTCCAAAAAGCAAGAGTTGCCTTGAACCAAAATAGATTTCCCCCCAAAGCTGCTGTTAAATAGAGAAGGGGAGGTTTATTGTCGTGCACAGCCTTATATAGTGGTATTCCCTGCCGAACCGCTTCACCCATAGTCAGATAAATCATCTCATCTCCATAGGAATATGGTTCAAAAAAAGAAGGAATTCGTAAGATTAAAACTGCCAAAAGAAGAAAACAGAGCCAATTGGGTGTGTGAATCTTAGCCAGTATTTGCTTCATATTATTTATTTAGCCAGATAAATTTTAAATCCCCAAATTGATGGACCTCGCCTTTAGTATATCCGGGGACGTTAACCTCATCAACGGGCCCACTGGTTATGACACCCACGCGGTTTGTTTTTTTGGAGTCTATTTTGGCCGGAACGGACGAGATTGTATCGTTTTTGGTCATAAGCGCCGTGCCGACAAAGAATGGTAGGTTGACTCCTTTGGGAATATAAAGTGGCGAGCCAATTCCATAATATTTGGATTCCCAAAGATGGTGGCTGGTTGAATTCCAATTAATGAGATAGTCGTCTCCTTTTTTGGTTTCCTTGACGTAAATTGCCAAATCCCTAAATGGCCGTTTGAAAGGATGAGTGAAATAAAAGGCATCGGCGGAGATAAAAACAGCAAAAACCACAAAAAGAAATATTTTGGTAATAATCGTTCTTTGGGAAGCTGCCAGAAGCATTGCGGCAGGAATGGTATAAAGAAGATATCTGTCAGAAAAAATTGACTGGAATTTTTGGGAAAGTATCCAGACGGTCAGAATTGGAACAAGAAACCACATCAGGATGAATATAGATTTCCCTAATTTTTTCCTCCAATCTCTAACCAAAAGAAGAACAAGGCTAAAATTAAGATACTTAAGCAGTAAAAGGCCAAAATCTTTTAAGGTGGGTTTTCCCAGCCAAAAACCAGAGCCGACCATTTTTGTCTGATTATAAAGAGGAATCAGCCAGGGAGAGTATAAAATTCCAATTGCGATAAAACTTTTAAAAATAGAAACAGCTGTTTTTCTGTTTCCCCCCAAGAATTCCTTGAGAAACCAAAGTCCCTGAACAAAAACCGCGAAGAAGGCAAAATGGTGAGAATAAAGCGCCAAAGCTGTGGCAAGAACATAAAAAACCCACTTTTTAGTGATGAAAAAATACATTGAGGCGGCAATGGTTGCCGCAAGGAGAGAATACATCCGGCCTTCAAAAGCATAGGCAAAAAAGAACGGATTTAAAGCCGTCAAAAGAGCCGCCAAAACTCCGGTTTTTTTGTCCCAAAGTGACTCCCCTATTTTGTAAACAAAAAAGACAGAGATTAAAAAAAGAATAAAAACCAGACTTCTTATTGAAATTTCACTGGTTCCAAAGAAAATGAACCAGAAGTGCTCAAGGAGGTTAAAAAAAGGCGGATGGGTATCGCGGCTGGCAATTGATATTATCTCGGGGATGGATTTCATCGAGAGGATAGCGGAAAACGCCTCATCGCCCCACAAGCTGACAGTAAACTGATTCATGGCAGTATAGTTTTAGTGTAGCAAAAATTTTGATGAGGTTATACCTTCTCCGTCACTCTGTACTCAATATATTTGCCCAGCATAAGGCGGGTGTGGGCGTCCAATCCCGGAAGGGCTGAAAAGAAAAAGCCCGCAATTGGCATTAAGACAAATTCAAAAGGAATTAGAAGCGCTCTCCAGAGAGGAAAACTCTCGGGCCTTTTTGGTTTATAGATATTGTCAAAAATGATTATTACTATCAAGAATATTAGGGCCAGAGTTAAAACAAAGGACGAAAGCTTTGGGACGGTATAACCCAAAGCGGTTCTTCCGAAGGCCGGGTTAAGAAGAACCGGCAAGGAAAGACCGATGGTTATTATGAACCAGTTTACCGGCCACAAAAAGTGCGCCTGCAGAACATGGATTAATCTTACTGTCTTATCCCAAAAGGGAACGCCGGAAGTTAGAAAGTAGTTTTTAATAATCCACGGGTCGTCCGATACGCCCCAGGCCCAGCGCTTGATCTGTTCGTACTGATTTTTCAATGTTCCCAAGAAAGTGGCGGCAAGCGCCGCGTCTGCATATAAGGGAAGATAGATAGGTTCAACTTCCACGCCCCCGCCCTTTTTATAATAGGCCTTGAAAAAGATTCCCCAATCTTCGGGGATTTTGTCGGGTTCCCAATATCCGACTTCATCCAGTAATTTAAAAGAAAGTGAATAATTTTGTGCGTTAATTAACCTATCGCGCCGCGGAAGTTGAGAAAGACTCCAGATAGACATAAAAGTATTTTGCACCCTGGTTATTGCCGGAAGTTCCCAAATATTATTGTAAAAAAGAACGGCCGGTTGCCAGAACATTTTGTGTCTTTGGGGATTATCTAGAAATTTAAAAGTCAAAGAGGAAAAATGTTTGGGGTGGAATGTATGATCGGAGTCGCAGCTTGTGACGGTTAAGTAGTTGATATCCATTTTTCTTTCATCAACTAACTCTCCCTTAACCCATTTTGCCGCAAAACGTTGATTAGAATGCTTACCAATTGTTTCTTCGGGGGTAAGCTCATGAACCGTGATGAAGAAGTTCCCAAATATACCTTTGAATTTTTCGGTCAAAGCGGCAACTTTTGTAAGCCTGTCTTCTTCCGGTTCTCTTTTTTCCATTGCCAAAACGACGCTTATTTGACTGGTGGGCAAATCCTGTTTTGCCAGAGAGTTAAGGGTTCTTTCGAGGATATAAAGCGGTTCTTTATAAGTGGGAACAATAACTACGTGGTGAACTTTTTTCCAATCAGGAAAACTCTTTAAATCCGCAAGCCAGTTGTATTGCATAGAGGCTTGTATCTTAAAGTGAGCGATTGTCGCGGTTATTGCTATAAGGAAAGATTGATAAAACCAATAGATATTGAAAAAGAGAATAAAGTAGGCAACAACATTTGGGAAAACAAGGATTCCCCAATAAGGAAAAAGAATTAAGTTCCAAGAGACAAAGCCCGGCAGGATTTCCAACAACCGCAATATTATCCTTTCGTTCTTTTCTATAAAACTTTTCATAAAATGGGCTTGCTTCGCCGTAGCTTTTAGCGGAGGCGAGGGAACAAGGGCGCCTTAACCTTTATTTTAGGCCCTGCAAATTGTTTTTCAATCGCATCAGCCGTTTCCGGCAAGAAAGGTTTCAGGTTGTGGGCGATTAATCGTACATTTTGGACCAAATCCTTTAAAACTTCCTTAAGTTTTTTGTCTTTTAATTTCCAGGGTTTTTCTTTATCTATCAGATTATCTGTTTTACCAACTACTTCCCAAAGAAATTTTAAGGCGTTATCAAACCGATATTCTTTCAAATTTTTTTCTGTTTCCTCATAAAATAGTAATGGATTTTTCAAAAATCCAAAACCCGAAGTTTCACATAACTTTGCAACCCTTGAAACTAAATTCCCCAGACCGTTTGCAAGATCGGCATTGTAAACTTCCTTCAATCTATCTTCAGAAAAATCGCCATCTGTAAATGGATTAAATTTTGCAAGTAAGTAATAGCGGAGAGAATCCACTCCATATTTTTTGGTTAATTCGACTGGATCAATGACATTTCCTATGGTTTTGGACATCTTCTGTCCGTTAACAGTGAAGTAGCCATGAATGAAAAGAGACTTCGGTAAGGGCAATTTTGCTGAAAGTAAAAACGCCGGCCAGTAAACCGCATGAAATCTGATTATTCCTTTGCCAATAACATGCAAGTCAGTTGGCCACCATTTTTTATACTCTTTCTCATCCCAACCAAAGCCAATCCCGGACTGATAAATATTGAGAGCGTCAAACCAGACATAAATTCTCTGATTTGAATCGTTCGGAACCGGAACGCCCCAGTTTTTAGCTCGTTCATTGGTTCTGGAAATACTAATATCCTGAAGCGGGTCTTTTAAAAAAGACAGAACTTCATTTTTTCTCTCCTGGGGAACAATTTTTAGTTCGTCGGATTTAATTAACTTGATTAGCTGGTTTTGGTATTTTGATAACTTAAAAAAATAATTTTCTTCGGAGACCTTATCTAATTTCTTGCCAGGATGTTCACGGCATTCGCCGTTTTCATCTAGTTCATCAGGAGAATAGAACTGTTCACAGCCGACACAATAGAGTCCTTCGTATTTTTTCTTATAAATATCTCCGTTTTTGTTACAGAGTTCCCAAAGCTTTTGGCTTGAGGGGAAATGATGAGTTTTGTCACTTCCTTTTTGCCAAACATCAAATTGACAATTCAGTTTTTTTGTAAGATTGAGGAAAAGCTCGTTGTTTTTATCCACAAATTCTTGAATAGGAACTCCTGCAGCTTCGGCCGCCTGAACGTTTTTGACCGCATTCTCATCTCCCCCGGAAAGAGTTAAAACATCCTCGCCCAAAAGCTTATGATACCTTGCAATCGCATCTCCTTGCACGAATTCTAGTGCATGCCCCACATGTGGACGCGAATTTACGTATGGGATTGCACAAGTTATATAAAATTTTCCAGTCATATACGAATTGTACCACTTCGTAGCCTTGAAACTACATTTTGTTTGGCGGCCTTTAAGTCCATCTTTCTCTTTTTATGTTTCATATATGGAAATATCAGTTCATGAAGAATTAAAAGAGATTTTGCATCATTAATCGTTATTCTCCAAAAGTCTTTATTTTGACCCAGTTTTTTCTTTCTTTCTAACACAAAAATTGTTTTCATTCTGTGATTCTTAAGCCAGACTGATATTTGTTTGAGGATATTTTTGTCATAAGAGCCCAATCTAAATTTTGCTCTTTTATTGTATATACCAAAGCTTCCTTCGGCATCTATATAACCTGCCGTGAATGCTCGCATGGTCTTGTCGTTGGCCCTGATCCATTTTTCAATATTGTCATTTTTGGGCAATAAAAAAGAAAAAGAGGGGTGAAGAATTGTAGAGATGTTTATAACCCCGATCAAGTTTGGTTTACTAACCCAAACTTTCGAATATTTTTTAAAAAGATTTTTAATTAAAACCACCTGCTCATTTTTAGTTGTGTTAGAGCCAACTGTAATCATTTTGGTTTTTTTACTTGATTGTCTGACTCCAAGATCGCCGAGGCGGAATCCTGTCATATAAGCTTTTTCCTCGAGGGTTCCTTTGAATGGAATCTTTATACCAGTATTTGTTTCCCAACTATCGCGCGTTGGAATGTTAAATTTTCTCATTCTTTTTAAAACCCCAGAAGCCGTCAAGTTATGCCGAATTCCAATTTCTTTTAAAGATAAACGCTTGTTTGAGTATTCATTTAGCAATATCTCCTCGTCGATCGGTGGCTTGCTAACTGGTCTGCCCTTAAAATTGTACTTCCTCATTTTGTTAGAAATTGTTTTTACACTGCAATTTAATAGTTTTGCAATCTTATATGTTGATAATTTTTTTGTGAAATAAAGTTCTTTAAGCTCATTTTTAGCTAAGTTGATTTTTTTTACAGGGTGCTTAATCGATATGTGATATTTGTGAAGTTTTTTACTAAGAGTTGCAGGATGACAATGTAGGATCGGGGCCATTTTGTAAACACTTAGATTTTTGTGAATATATAGTTCCTGGAGTAAATCTCTTGTTATATCTTTTCTTTTTGCAGTCACAATTAATTGTCCAACGAAGGCTAAACAAAGTCAAGTTATGTTCTGGCGTTGACATAAGGAATAGCAGCAGTTATGTAGAATTTCTTGTTCATGAGTGTAGTATAACCCGAAGCTAGCTATTTAACTATTCTTCTAATCTTCTCCGCCCAAACATTGGCCCATTCTTCAGCCTCAATTTTTTTAAGAGCAAGGACAAAGCCTGATTTTTCCATTAATTTCTCAATTGTTGCAATTGTTGCCGAAGAAACTTTTAAATTTTCTTTAATGTTGTTATAACTTCTTTTCTTTTTAAGCCAGTAAGCGATAGCCAGACGTTTCGCAAAAGTTTCAAGTTCACTGTCGTTAAAAAAATCTTGCAAAAAAGTGTTTATCTCGTCCGGGTCTTTTAAATCCACAAGAGTTTGCGCGAAAGTTTTTACAAGCTGATTTTTAAAAGAGGGGTTGAGTTTTCTATCAGAAGTTCTCATATACTTTGATTGATCAAACTAGTCACAGTATAGCAGTAAGTTAGCGTGTTGAGAAGTAGAGTTCTGCTGTAATAACAACCCCCGCGATTAGGAGAAAGTTTAAGATATTTCCGACCCCCAAATACCGAAGAATCAGAAAGATTGTTAGCCCAAGTGCAGTAATTAAACCCCGCCTTGTGTTGGCAAGAATTGTCGAAAAAGTAAATAAAAGAGCAAAGAAAATTGTCATGAAAAAAGCGGAGATGGCACCGAAAGTATCCGGTTCAACGAAATAAATTAGCGCCCCCGCGGCTGCCCAAAGAAGAACGGTCAAAATCAGGGTAGGAAAAAAGTTTTTTCGCCTTAGTGCTTGTTCTTTCCGTTTTTCCTTCATGGATGGTAAAATTATAACCAATGGATCCGGTTGTAGTTCTTATTATAGTGCTTGCCGCCTTGGTTATTGTGGGAATCTTTGTTAACCGAAAACTCACAGAAATTAAAGAAGCCCAAAAACCCTCCGATGAACTTTTGGAAATTATCAAAATGCTCCAGACGGGTTCAAAAGACGACAGGAAAGTTTTGCTTGATTCTTTACAGAAAAATACGCAAAGTCTAAACGAACGGCTTGATAATGCGGCCCGCGTAATTTCCCAAGTTCAAAGAAATTTAGGGGAAATGAGTGAAGTTGGCAAAGGAATAAGGACCCTGCAGGAATTTTTGCAGTCTCCAAAACTTCGAGGAGGCTTGGGCGAGGAGGTTCTAAAAGAAATGATAAGCCAGACTTTTCCCAAAAATGCTTTTCATTTGCAATATCCTTTTAAGTCCGGAGTTAAAGTTGACGCTGTTTTAAAAACCGAAGCCGGACTTCTTTGTATCGACTCCAAGTTTCCTATGGAAAACTTCAACGTCATGCTTAAGGCGGAAACCGAAGCCCAAAGAAATGTAGGCAAAAGACAATTTACTTCTGATGTTAAAAAACACATCGAAGATATCTCTAAAAAATATATTTTGCCGGAGGAAGGAACAATGGATTTTGCTTTAATGTATATCCCTTCAGAGGCAGTTTATTATGAGGTTGTAAACATCCAGGAACTTTCAAATTTTGCCAGACGCTTAAGAGTTTATCCGGTATCCCCCAATACTTTATATGCCCATCTGCAGGTTCTACTTTTGTCATTTGAGGGAAAAGATTTGGAAACAAAATCCCGCGAGGTATTTAGAATTTTAAGGGCGATTCAAAAAGATTATTCTAAAGTTGAGGATAACTTGGGAGTTTTACAAAAGCACTTAAATAATGCTTACAATATGATGAGTTCGGTCATAACTTCCTTTACTCAACTTGGTCAAAAAATAGTTTCAACTCAAACTCTTGGTGATGAAACTAAAAAAGAAACAAAAGAGTTAGGATAAATAAAATATGACTGATTTAATTTTAATTTACATTACTTGTGAAAGTGTTGAACAAGCAAAAAAAATTGGCAAGCATCTTCTTAATAAGCGTCTTTGTACTTGTGTAAATATTTTTCCGCATATGCAGCCAATATTTTGGTGGCCGCCAAAAGAAGGCAAATTGGAGGAGTCAAAAGAAGTTGTTCTTCTCGTAAAAACCCTAGAGAATAAATTTGATGAAATTGAAAAAGAAGTCAGAAAAATACATACCTACCCAGTTCCTTGCCTTATTGCAATTCCCGTTACGAAGCTGAACAAGGACTATTATGAATGGATTAAGGGAGAAATAAATGAACAAAGTTAAGGTTTTAGTTGAGGGTTATGCGAAGGTGAATTCTGACGGCACTTGGGATGCGACTTGTTCGACAACCTTAATTGATACTGGAAAACTCAAGATTATTGTGGACCCCGGATGCGATAGAGAACTGTTGCTGGAAGCTTTGGAAAAGGAAGGACTAAAAACAACTGATATCGATTATGTCTTTATTTCTCATTATCACCCCGACCACTGCTTACTTATGGGGATTTTTGAAAACGCAACGGTTTTTGACTCAATTCAATGGCAGAAAGGTCCTGTTGGCGGAGAAACTCCGGAAGTTTTGCCGGAGACAGACATACGGCTAATCAAAACTCCCGGGCATACATTGGACCACACTTCGCTTTTAGTCAACACAGACAAAGGAAAGATTTTGGTTGGAGCCGATGTATTTTGGTGGGCCGAAAATGAGGAACAAAAGGTTGATATCGAAAAACACGATGATTTTGCAGAAGATATGAAAACTCTAAAAGAAAGCCGCAGAAAAGCTTTAGAAATTGCGGACTTTATAATTCCAGGCCATGGAAAAATGTTTAAAGTTAAAACATAAGTTCTTCATGGTAAAATTGCAGAGTGAAAAAGAACCCTTCGGAATTAAAACTTAACAAAGAACAACTTGAAGCAATTAAACACGGAAATGGGCCGCTTTTGATTATTGCCGGGGCGGGGACGGGGAAAACCACCGTAATAACCGAGCGGATTAAATACCTCATTTTTTCAAAAAAGGCAAAACCTGATGAAATTTTAGCTCTTACCTTCACTGAAAAGGCGGCTAGAGAAATGGAAGAGCGGGTTGATGTGGCCATGCCATACGGTTATACCCAAATGTGGATTTCCACCTTCCATTCTTTTTGCGACAGAATTTTAAGACGCGAGGCACTTCATATCGGCCTTGACCCGAAGTATAAATTAATGTCCGGGGCTGAAGCGGTACAGCTTGTCCGAAATAATCTTTTTAAGTTCGACTTAAATTATTTTCGACCGCTTGGCAATCCGACAAAGTTTATTGACGGAATGCTGCAGCATTTCTCAAGATTACAAGATGAGGATATAAGTCCGCAGGACTATATGTCCTTTGTTCAAAAACTCAAAAACTCAAAAACTCAAAAAATCCAAGAAAGTGAAAAGGTAGAAAATCGAAAATTAAAAGAGCTGGCCAATGCATTTAAGACTTACGAGGAATTAAAGGTCAAACAAGGGCTCATGGACTTCGGGGATTTAATTGTCAAGACCTTAAAGCTTTTTAGAGACAGACCAAATGTTTTGAGCCAGTATCAAAAACAATTCAAATATATTTTGATAGATGAGTTTCAGGATACAAATTATGCACAAAATGAGTTAGCGATTTTACTTTCAAAAAAGCTTAAAAATATAGCGGTTGTTGGAGACGACGACCAAAGTATTTACAGATTTAGAGGGGCCGCAGTTAGCAACATCATTCAGTTTCGAAAAAATTTCCCGAAAGCAAAAATTGTAACTCTGGTAAAAAATTACAGAAGTACACAGGAGATTTTGGATAGGGCCTATGATCTTATTCAGTATAATAACCCCGACAGACTTGAGGCAATCGAAAAAATAGACAAACGATTACAGTCGATATCCCTTACAAAGCAGGGTCCCGCTCTGCGGGATAAGTCTAAGGGGGAACAGGTACGGTTTATACATACGGATCGGGTCGAGAACGAAGCAGATGCAGTTGCAAAAAAAATCGAGTCACTAGTATCGAGTCACGAGTCACGAGAGTATCGTGATTTTGCTATTCTTGTTCGCGCCAATAATCACGCAGAACCTTTTATGCGGGCGCTCTCCCGAAAGGGAATTCCCTATCAATTTTTGGGTCCGGGCAGACTTTTCAAGCAGTCCGAGGTTGTCGATTTAATTTCTTACTTAAAAATTTTATATAACTTTGAAGATTCTGTTTCTTTGTATCGGCTGTTATCAATTGATTATTTTGATATTGCCGCTCGCGACTTGGCAGCGATTGGAAATTATGCAAGAAGATTTAATTTAAGTCTTTTTGAAACATGCGACCCGCCTTCGCACAAGGCTCCGGACGGGCAAGAAAAATTGTGGTTTGTTTCCGAAGACTCTAGAAAGAAAATAGGAAAGATTGTGGAGATTATTAATCGACACTTGAAACTTATTCGTCGGGAAACTGCAGGACAACTTCTTTACTATTTTTTGACTGATACCGGATTACTTCAAAAGTTATTAAGTCCTGATTCCGCCGAGGCAGAAAAAAGAGCTCAAAATATTTCCAAATTTTTTGACAAATTAAAAACTTACGAAGTTGACCATGAAGACGCAACAATTCCGGCGGTTGTTGATTGGTTGGAACTTTCGATGGAGTTGGGCGAGTCGCCTTTGGCGGCAGATAGTGATTGGACAGCCGTTAATGCCGTAAATATCTTAACAGCCCATTCGGCCAAGGGTTTGGAATTTCCGGTCGTGTTTTTGGTTAATTTGGTAGGCCAGAGGTTTCCGACAATTGAAAGACGCGAACAAATTCCAATTCCTGATGAACTTATAAAAGAGGTTTTGCCGGTCGGCGATTATCATTTAGAAGAAGAACGCCGGCTTTTTTATGTCGGCATGACACGGGCCCGCGACCTTCTTTTCTTTACAGCGGCCGATTATTACGGGGAAGGAAAAAGGGAAAAAAGATTGTCTCCATTTATCTTTGAGGCGTTAGGCGACACGGCGATTTCATCTGAAATAAAAGTCGATAAAACTCAACAGCTTAGTTTTCTAGATTACAAAACAGCCTCACCCGCCGAAGCCTCGGCGAAGGTGGGCGAAGCACTACATATAGACTACTTATCTTACAGCCAAATTGAAACCTTCAGAATTTGCCCGCTTCACTATAAGTTAAAATACATTTATAAAGTTCCAACTCCCCCATCCTCATCACAGAGTTTTGGAAACAGTTTCCATTTGACCATGAAAGCTTTTTACGAATCTGTTGCCCAGGGAAAATCGCCATCCCTAAAACTTTTTTATGAATGTTTGAAGGAGAATTGGATAAACGAGGGGTATTTGAGTAAATCCCACGAGGCTTCTTCTTTTGCAAAAGCCAAAAAATTTCTGAAGCATTATTTAGAAAATACTTTTAATGCCAAAATAAAACCAGTGGCTATGGAACAGCCGTTTTTGGTAAGACTTGATAATTTAAGGGTCGGCGGGAAAATGGACAGAATAGATGTTCACGGAGATACCCTGGAAATTGTCGATTATAAAACCGGGGCAAACCCATTAAGTCAAAAAGATGCAGACAAAGATTTACAGCTTTCAATATATGCATTGGCCGCAACTTCCATCCCTGAATTTCCTTTTAATCGAAAACCGGAAAAAATAAAGCTTTCACTTTACTATTTCGATACACCACAAATTGTTACGACAACTCGGACCGAGGAACAACTAGAAGAAGCGAGAAAGACAATTGAGGACTTTAAAAAACAAATAGAGAAGTCAGATTTCAAATGCTCCGGACATATGTTCTGCCAAAACTGCGAGTACAAATTATTCTGCAGAACCGATAAATAAATTATTTAAATGCAACAATCTGGAGACCGAATTTTTTGATGTCAGATTGAGACCAGTATTTTTGTTTATTGGTATTTAGCGCGAAGGTTATTTTCTTTTCGATTTTTCTTCCGGTGTATTTCTTGATGTTTGGGTCGTATTCCTCAAGGACTAAAATATCGCCAACTTTGCAATCAAAATTTGCGAGTCTTGCGTCGAAAGTTTTCTCTCCAGATAGAATTTTTCCAAATGCCTCCGGCCAAGTTTTCTTTCTAATTTTCATAACCCAAATGGTAACAGATTTTTAACAAAAGTTCCTGGATAGGAAACTTCGTAGCCCCCAAAGGATTTTTTAAAATGAGTGAAACCCAACCAACTTTTATTGGGGAACCTTTCATTATAAATTCCTTCGAAATCAAAGATTTTTGCTCCTTGCCTTTTCGCCCACAAAATTCCCTCCCAAACAATTTTATATTGCGATTGTAATTTTCTACCTTCTTTGTTTGTGAACGCTTGCCAATAATAGGTAATATCACTAGCTTTTAAAAATATTGCACCGCTCTGTATCATCGTACTAGTACAGTGATACAAACAACAGTTGTTACCAAAAGATTTTTCTAAAGCAACAAGATGGGATAAAGGTGGGACATATCGACTCCATTCGACCGCATCTTTCCAGGCATTTCGAAATTCTTCCAAGTTGTTACAACTATTTACAACGATTTTATTTTTATTTATTGCATTCCGTGCGTCCTTTTTCATTTCTTTTAGAAGTTGGTTTTGCGATTTCGTTAAATCAAGTTGTAAGGTTTTAGTAGGTAAGTAGGGGGAATTAGAAAGTTTAAATCCATTGGCCATTAGCCATTGACCATTAATCGTATTTTTCGGTTCGATGATAATTTGAAATGCACGATATTTTTCACTTAGTACCTTAATATCCTCATATAGAATATCTTCTGGTCGCTGTAGCTTGAGAACCGATCCGATTAGCGGAAATTTTTTAATAAAATAATTTACTTTGTTTATTCTTTCTACTTTCCATCCAATCGAGGATAGGTATTTTGCATATTCTGGAGTTTGACGAATATCAACCATCAAAATGTCGGTTTTACAAAATTACTTTTTAATCGGAGGATAAACCAGCGGGTTGTTTCGAAGACTCTGTAGATTAAATAGAGAGGAAGATTAATAACTAAATCCCAAGTTCCAAGAAATTCAATAACTTTCGGATTGTAGCCTTCTTTGAATTTGGTAAAGCCCTTTCCTTCTTCGCGGCCCCATAAGTCAAAAGTTTTCAGTCCGAGTTTTTTACCAAAACGAATCGCTTCCCACATTAGCAAAGCACTGGGCATTAGGCGATAGTGATTAGGGTTTGAGGAGGATGCTCCATAGGGGTAGTACAAAACACCATCGTAAGCAAACAATATCCAACTGGCAATTATTTCACCCCTGTACTTGGCAACAATAAGATGCGCGATTTTATTTTTAAGAGCTTCCCACATTAGCTGATGGTAGCGTTTGTTGTGGGCGTAGAAACCCTGACGACTAACGGTTTCGGTCATAAGGGAAAGATATTTTTCGAAAGCTTGGTCGGAGTTATCTTCTTCGACAGTAACTCCCTTTCTTTGCGCTAGGCGGATGTTGTAACGGGTTTTCGAGTGAAAAGATGCTAAAAGTTCTTCTTCGGACTTTGTTAAGTCAATCCAAAACGTTGTCGGAGTAAAAAGAGTTTTTCCGCGAACACAGCTATTGTTACGCATGAGCTTCGTTAGTTCGTTAGTTCGTTGTTGGTTGGGTTCAAGCTTGATGAATATTAAATTCTTTTCCTTTCCCAATGTTCGTAGTTCATCTAGCATGGTTCTGGTTGGTGCAGGACCTTTTTCAAAGGTACCAATTTTGTAAGAAGTAAATGGAATTCTATGGAACATTATTTGCCCAAAAGAAAGCCTAACAACTTCATTTCCCCATTTTTCCCTAAATTCGCCCCACTCCCAAGTTTGAAGTGGGTGAGTTGCAACTTTATTAAATTCTTCTTTGGTCATCAAAATGGAATATCGTCAAACTCGGATTTAAAACTTTCTTCAAAACCTCCATTTATAGTTTCTAATAGATTTTCTGGTATATCAATTATAAATCTACTTGGTGGATTTGAGATTTTTTCTCCGAAGTAAAGTCGGCGAGTGGCATAAGTTAGATAAAGAAGTTCTTTTGCGCGGGTGATGCCAACATAGGCAAGCCGCCTTTCTTCTTCAAGTTGATTCGCCTCCATAAGACTTCTTGAGTGAGGAAAAAGTCCTTCTTCCATTCCGACTATAAACACGACCGGAAATTCCAAGCCCTTGGCTGCATGTAAAGTCATTAGGGTGACAGCATTTTTGGTTTGATTTCTGGGGCCGGCTTCAACCAGCGCCACATTTTCCAAAAAATCATTAATGTCCGAAAACTCCGTGGCAACACTTCTAAGTTCCTTTATATTCTCCAGTCTTGCCAAATTCTCCTCGGATTCCTTTTGGAAGAGTGCCAAATAGTCGGTTTTTTGGATTACAGCATCTAAAATGTCGAGCGTTGTCATTCCGTCAACTACCGACATTTCTTTTAACTTTTCGAAACGTCTTAAGCCAATTTTTTCAATTCTTTTTTTGGAGACAGAATCTTTCGGATTAACCAAATATTTAATATAACTTAGGACATCTTTAATTTCTTTCCTGTCATAAAATCTGACCCCGCCGACTAAGCTATAAGGGATTCCGGCATGAAGAAGGGCTTCTTCCAAAACACGGGATTGGGCGTTGGTCCGATATAGCACGGCGATATCGGAATGGCTGATGGCTAATGGTTCATGGTTCATAGTTAATCCTTGAATTTCATTGATAACAAAACTTGCTTCGTCAAATCCGTTTCTGGCAGCGTATAGTTTTATTTTCGCACCCTCCCCTTTTTCAGTCCAAAGTTTCAGGATTGGGTGGGAAGTATTTTTTGAAATCACATTATTGGCCGCATTGAGAATATTTTGGGTCGACCGGTAATTTTGCTCCAAGTTAATTATTTTTGTTTTTGGAAAGTCACGAATTAAATAGTTGATATTTCGGAAATCCGCACCGCGCCAACTGTAAATCGACTGACTCGCATCCCCGACAGCTGTAATATTTTTTCTCTCTCCGACCAAAAGCTTAATCAAAACATATTGAATTTTATTGGTATCTTGCCATTCATCCACAAAAATGTGGGTCAGTTTTTCTTGCCATAGGGTGAGAATTTGTGGAACTTTGTCAAAAAGTATGACGGTTTTTATTAATAAATCATCAAAATCCAAAGCCCCGTTTTCCTTGAGGAGTTTTTCATAAGCTACGTAGACCTTGAAAACAATCTCTGTCCATTCACTGTTTGTATATTCGGCGTATTGTGTGGGGGTAAGCATTTGATTTTTTGCATCGGAGATGGCGTTTAAAATCGCAGCCGGATTATATGAATCAGTAGAGAGGTTCATTTTTTCTAAAATTTGTTTGACAGCCTCTTTTTGATCCCCTTCATCGTAAATTAGAAATCCCGGGCCAATTCCAATGTGTTTCCCATCGATTCTTAAAATTTTTGCGCAAAAGGAATGAAAGGTGCCAGCAAAAGGCAGATGGCCAATGGCCAATGGCTTATGGCCAAGAAGAACCTCTATCCTTTCTTTCATTTCGTTGCTGGCTTTATTGGTAAAAGTTAAAAGGAGGCAATTCTCGGGTTTTGCCAGATTGTTTTCTATGAAATAAGCGACACGGTGAGTTAGAACCTTTGTTTTTCCGCTTCCTGCTCCGGCCAGAACCAAAAGAGGCCCGCCGTCATACATAACGGCCGCCTTTTGCATATCATTTAGGTTTTTTAGAAGCTTGTTTCGCATATTAAACTAAAATACAATTAGCCTACAATGGATGAACTACAAGCTAATTCTACCACCGAAGAAGGGCTTCCGAAACGAAAGGTATTGTTTTCAAGAATTAAGAGGAAATTTTTGAGCCACGTCTGGCTGGCAAGATTGGGAATACTGTTTGGAATTTTGGCAGGTTTTTCTTTAATCTTTATTCTTCTTTCGGCCCTTGCCACAAAAACTCATCTTTTGGATTATATGAAAATTGCGGGCGATTTTATTTCTACCCCCATTTCAAAAATAAAATCGGTTGATAAGAGGGTTAATTTACTTATCATGGGCAAAGCCGGAGAGGGACATGCCGGGGCGGATTTGACCGACACCATGATTTTTACGTCTGTTTCCCTGGTTCGTCCGAAAATTGTTTTGATTTCCGTCCCGCGCGATATTTGGATTCCGGCAATTCGGGCAAAAATAAACAGTGCATATTATTGGGGAAATCAAAAAGAATCGGACGGGGGTTTGACCCTTGCCAAGTCGACCGTTGAGGAGATAGTTGGGGAGCCAGTTCATTATGGCCTGGTTTTAGATTTTAACGGATTTGTAAAAATTATTGATGTTTTAGGAGGAATTAACGTAATGGTCGAAAGAGCATTTGTCGACGAGATGTATCCAATTGCCGGTCGGGAAAATGACCAATGTAGCGGATCTGACCCGGAATTTAAGTGCAGATATGAAACGTTAAAATTTGAATCAGGAAGTCAAAAGATGGACGGAGAGACGACACTAAAATTTGTGAGGAGCAGAAATGCCCAAGGTGACGAAGGGACGGATATTGCCCGTGAAGCAAGGCAAACCAAAGTAATTGCCGCACTTCGCCAAAAAGTCTTTTCTGCCGGGGTCTTATTATCCCCCTCTAAACTTTTTGGAATTTGGAGAGTTATTAAGGAGTCAACACTAACTGACATTGAGCCTTCCGAGGCCGCAATTTTAATAAGAAGAGTGATTAATGCCAGAAATAATGTGGAATCTTATGTTTTACCTGAAGAGTTTTTGGAGAATCCCCCGATTTCAGCAAGGTACGATAATCAGTATGTTTTTATCCCCGAATCCGGTAGTTGGAAGGAAGTTCAAGTTTGGATTGCCTCGCAAGTTAAAAACTGACCCAGTCGAATTTATTAATCCAAATTACCCCCCAAAGATTAACGATAATTCCCACCAGTAACAACAACCAATGAAGTTGCCTAAGGCCGGTTTTTGAAATACTTTTTATGGTTAAAAATGTAAGGATGGGGTAAAAATCGACAGCATATCGGTATCCGAATTGAGTCCAGCCCGTGCCTCCTCTTAGGGCCACCAGAATAAAGATAAGAAAGATAGATAGCCATGATAATTTAACAACATTTTCTTTAAAAGAGGCCCTTAAACTTAATAAGAAAGCGGGAGTTGTTATCCAAATTGCCAATCCATACCAAGAAGGCTCTATATATGGAGGATTCGGGAGAAACTTGGGAAGCATAAGAAAAAGAGCCTTCAGATGTTCCGGAACATATGCGATATTCAACATTCCCTTTGAAAACCAGGATTCTGAGTAAATCCCCGGAACCAAAAAGTAGCCTTTATCAAAAATTGTCCCAAATCTTACAAAGTTATACCCAAAATTAAAGAGGAAAAAAGGAATCATGCCGACTCCAAGATAAATAAGGTTTCCGACCAAATTCTTTTTGCTATGTAGAAGAAAAATGAATAGGGGAAGAGAAAGAATTGTATGAATTCTGGATAAAAACGCACCGCCAAGGAAAATGCCGATAAGGATTGCTCGCTTTTTTCCAAAAGATTCAACCAACGCGGCAGTTAAGAAAAATGCAACCGTTACTTGCCCCAAATACCAGACAGAACCTACAGAGGCCAAATACCAAACAATGCTTCCGAATCCCACCAAAAGTCCGGACCAAACAGCCAGCAGTTTGTCCTTTTTAATTCTATACGATAGAGCCATAGTTAAAACTACAAGGCCGGCTCCTAAGATATGTGCCAGAAATTGTTGTTCGAAACTTTTTCCAAAAACGAAAACAAAAGGAAGTGCTAAAATTGCCGGCATTGGAGGTTGGATAACGTAGAATCTACCCGACGGCCCCGGAACCAACTCAGATAACCAAGGGGGATTTTCGGTCAAATAATATTTTCCTTGAAGAAAAGAGGCGCTAAGTCGGGTAAAATAATCGTGGGCGGTTTTGCCGGGAGATGTTAGTAAATAAATTATGAAAGAAAAAACAAAGGCAATTATAAATAATTTTTTCATATCCCCCATTCTACTTCTTTTGGTTGCAGGATTTGTACTTAGGATTTTCCTTACCAATTACGGAACTTTGTCACTGGACCTTAACACCTTTGTTGCCTGGAGTGATAGTTTGGCAAAGTACGGATTTTCGCAATTTTATAATGGTTGGTCGGATTATCTTCCGGGGTATCTTTATGTTTTGTGGGGATTGGGGAAAATTAAGGAATTTTTACCGATTAGCCCGCTAATTTTATATAAGCTGCCGGCAATTTTAGCCGACGTCCTAACCGGATTTTTGATATATAAAATTATCAGAAAGACAAAGAGTGAAAAAACAGCTCTAATTTTTTCATCCCTCTATCTTTTTAATCCGGCAATTTTTGTGAATTCGACTTTTTGGGGCCAGGTAGATTCACTAACTGCATTCTTTGCAGTATTTTCCATTTACCAATTTCCATTTTCCATTTATTTATCATCAATAAGTCTTGCTATCGGGACTTTGATTAAACCCCAGGCGGCATTTGCGGCCCCGGTGATTTTATTTTTAATGATGAGGAAAAAATGGGAGATTAAGAAAATAGCCCTTTATTCACTTATTGGACTTTCGACATTTATTCTCCCCTTCATACCATTTTCAACGGGTGGCAATATTTTACAATTTATTTTCGACCGCATTGGGAGAACACTTGACCAATATCCTTATGGTTCGGTTAACGCTTTTAATTTCTGGGGCATTTTTGGATTCTGGAAACCGGATTCGACAATTCAAATTGTAGGATTTATCCTTGTTGTGATATTTTTAGGAATTAGCTTTGTCAAAATTTGGAAGAAAAAAGAATCGGGTTATGTTTTACTTGCCATATCTTTTCTCTCAACATTTCTTTTTTTAACAAGAATTCATGAAAGGCATCTTTTGGTAGCTTTTGCGCCGCTTTTGGTTGCCGCATCTTCCTCTTATCTTTTACTAATTCCTTATCTCGGACTTTCGGTTACTTATTTGGCCAATCTTTATTATGCTTTTAGTTGGATAACTTATGATTTCAAATCCGTTTTCCCCGAAATTGTTATAAAGATTCTGATTCTTTTTAATTTATCCTTTTTTGCAGCCGTCCTTCTTGGCGTTTTTAAGCCAGGTAAAATCAGAGAATTTCTTGTATCAATGATTCAAATCATTGATACAAAGAGGTGGAAAATAAAAGATAGCGCCTCGACGTTTCCTCCGGTTCGACTCGGAAGACAAATTGGCAAAGTTCTTCTTGCGGGAGTATTGATATTTTCAGCACTTTCCAGAATTATCTGGCTAGGCAGTCCCCAAAATGAATATTTTGACGAGGTTTATCACGCATTTACGGCAAAAGTAATGCTTCATGGCGATCCTAAGGCATGGGAATGGTGGAATACATCGCCGGAAGGCTTTGCTTATGAATGGACCCACCCGCCTCTGGCGAAAGAAGCAATGGTTTTAGGAATGAAAATCTTCGGCGAAAATTCTTTTGGCTGGCGAATTCCGGCAGCTCTTTTAGGGGTAGGGATTGTATTTTTAGTATATAAAATTGCCAAAGAATTATTTGAAGATGAAATTTTGGCTCTTCTTGCGGCGGCAGTTCTATCTTTAGACGGGCTACTTCTGGTTATGAATCGAATCGGAATGAATGACACTTATTTTCTTTTCTTTGCCCTTTTGGCGATTTATCTTTATATTAAGGACAGAAACTTGCTTTCGGCAATTGCTTTCGGACTTTCGGCCGCTTCTAAATGGAGTGCAATCTGGACAATTCCAATATTTTTAATTTTGCATTTCGCCTTGAAAAAGAAATTTAGGATTAGTTATCTTTGGTTTTTAATAATTCCCCCTCTTGTTTATCTGGCAACTTATATTCCGATGTTTCTGTCGGGACACACATGGGAGACTTTTGTTGGAATGCAAAAACAGATGTGGTGGTACCATACAAGACTCAAGGCGACTCATGCTTATACGTCATCTTGGTGGAGCTGGCCGATAATGGCCCGGCCTGTTTATCTTTACACAAGTGATGAAGTAGGCGGATTTGTTTCAAGAATTTATGCAATGGGGAACCCGGCAGTTTTTTGGTTCGGACTTTTTTCAGTGCTTTCAGTCGCCTTCTTTTCTTTTATTGAAAGGAATAAAAAACTAGGCCTGGTAGTTTTTTCCTACCTTATATTTTTTGTTCCATGGGCAGCCTCACCCCGCATTATGTTTTTATATCACTACCTTCCCTCAATTCCTTTTATGTGTATTGCGATAGCTTATGTCTTGCGCCGTTTTCCGAAACTTATCTTTCCGCTATTAGCTATCAGCTTTTCGCTATTCGTTTATTTCTATCCCCATTGGGCGGGACTTAGTATTCCGATCAAATTGGACACCTCATACTATTGGTTCCCCAGCTGGAGATAAAAGTATTACAAAGCAAGGAATAGGGAGCTTATTATTACAAGTATTCCGATCCCAATTCCAAGGATTGTCGGCCAAGAGGTTCCAGCTGACGGCAAAGACGGTTCAGCAGTTCCCGTCGGAGAAGTCGTTGGTGCAGCTGTTCCTGTTCCCGTAGCTGTAGCTGTTGCGGTTGCAGTCGCGGTGGCAGTAGCAGTTGCTGTAGCTGTAGCCGTTGCGGTTGCAGTTGCTGTTGCGGTCGGCGAGGCGATGGTGAAGGATATTACAGTGCAGGCAACCGGCGGCTCTTCAGCTTTGAGCTTGGAGGTCGGGGCAGTCGGGGCAACCGCTTCTTGCCTAAGCTGGTAAAGCCTGATTGCAGTAAAAATAGCAATTCCCGCCAAGAGTAAGGTGGCAAGAAGTATTACTACTGTAAAAATTTTACTTTTAAAAAAGTCTCTCATATTTTAGAACCACCCCAATGTTGTATGGTGCAGTTGGGCATTCACACTAAAGGTAGTTATCCCTGTCGGAATTGTGTATTCATCGTAAAACTCTTGAGTATTTGGTCTTTTAGCAGTAACTTCCGGCCTGGTTACTCCATTTATGATAAACCTTGCTCTGTCAAAGCTTCCGGTTGATGTTTGTCCGGCGACGGTAAAGCGGACCTTATCTCCAGCCTTAAGTGTTGAAAGGTCGGTTATTTCGACCCAGTCTGTATCAAAGGCCTTGATGTTAAGACATTGGGCCGGCGCTCCGGTTGCAAGATTGACGCCACCGCGATTTACACAATTGTCCCCGTAATATGACTGACTTTGGCAATTGTAATCAGTACAATTCGGGTCACTTCCTCCAATTTCGTTTTCAAAGGCCTCAATTCTGGTTGGGAAACCGCCGGGTCCTGGTAAGGCAAGGTCACACTCGGAATTTATACAAACAGCCCCTTTCTTTTTATCATTTGTATCCCAGACTACCCGGGCAGTTACGTGGCCGTCTACTTTACCGGTTTTTGCATTTATTCCTCTAATTTTTATCTTGGTTGTTCCGGCAGGCACTTTTACGGTTGTCCCGGAAATGTCAGTCCAGTTAAGCCCATTATCGGAACTTACCTGAACTTTGGGATTAATGGTACAGTTGGGTGGAGTCCACCCGTCGTCTCCACCGCCGCCATCCCCGGTTTGACACTCGGTGCAGCCCTTATCTCGGCAAGCCCAGCCGCCAGTATCCGTACAACCACTATTTGGTATACATTCTTTGTCTGGGTCATTTTTCTCGCAAGCGAAGGTACAATCAGCTGGACACTCGGGAGTTTCGTCTCCGCCCCCACCGCCTCCGCAGTTAATGGGGCCGGTATTAGCTATCTCTCGTTGAGAGCATCCTGGGCCATACACACCGCCCGCACACGCGCCGGGAGTAGTTTCGGCCAAGCAATCTATTTGTTGAACTCCACAGTAAGGAGATTGAAATGCAGGTTGGGATGTAAACCCTCTTTGTTGATTTTCTTGACATCCACTCCCAGTTTGAGTCATGTTGGGACATTTGTATAAGAAATATTCCACACACGTTCCGCTGCCTTCACCAGGTACTGGTCTTGGTTCGCTAGGACTACAACATACTCCTGCTGGTCCCTGAGGCGTAGTACACTCTCCTGCCGTCGTTTCATCCGATAGACAACCTCCCATTCTACATGTTTGTCCAGTGCCACAAGTTTCCCCTCCACCACCAGTAGTACAATCTGCATCAACTTCGCACTTGTTAAGATTGGGCTCGCAAGCTGGCGGATAGCCTGAATCAAGACATACAAGACCAACTTCTGTCGATCCAGAGCAATACTTACAGGCAACCTGTTCATTTGCTTTTTGGCGGAAGAGTTGTTGTTGTTGGACCAGAATTATTCCGGCGCCTAAACCGCCTACCAAAACCAATATTCCCAAGATAGTTGCAATGACGCGCCCGGAAACCCCTTTTTTTGCCGGGGGTGAAACAATAGTGGGGATGTCAAAGGTTGGTCCGGCTCCGCCGGCAGGCGGTGCTGCGGGAGGTTGATCAGAAGCAGCTCCGAGCGGACTTGCCGGAGTAGACGGAACATCAGACGGAAATGCATCAAAAGGAGATGGAGTTGTTGGTGGATTGGTAGAATTATTTTGGTCAGGCATTAGATTTTTTCCAAATTAAAAAACTAAAGGCAAGTATGCCTATTCCCATAATAGAGAGTGCGAAAGTTGGTGTCAAGCTGCCGGATTCTGGCGTGGGCGGTGCAGTCGGGGTGGCCGAAGAAGTGGAGGTTGGAGTCGGTGTTGCTTTGGGAGTTGCCGACGGGCTTGCAGTTGGCGAGGATTTCGGCGTTGCCGAAGGCGTTGATTCAAAGGCGGGGCCTTCTGCAGCCTGGACAATAAAACTTCTGGTTAAAGTTCTTAAAATTCCACCTGCGTCCTTCCATGTAATCGTAATCGTGTGTATGCCTGGATCAAGATTGGTCGGCGGACTAAAATTCCAGTCTCCGTTTGAAGGAACTTTAACCGAAGTTGTTATAGGGTCTGATTCAACGGTGATTGTCAGGGTGACTCCCGGCGGACCTTCGCCAAAAAATGCAGGTTTCGTTGTGGTTACAATTTCTCCTTCGTCCAAGCTTTCCAAGGTGACCGTGGAAGCCGAAGGGGTTGCCGTATTTTCGGGAACGGTAAAGCCTGACGATGGGGTTGAGATTTCCGGAAGCCCAATTGAGGCCTTGGGAATCTCGCTTGAGGAGGAAGGCGGAAGGCTTTTAAAATCATGGACCTGCCCCAAGATTATTGAAGGAACGGGTCTTGCAGATTGGGGATAAATTTGAGCAGAGGCAATCCCCTCGGGTCCCGCGTTTACTGATATTTTTTCAAGTGTGGATGTTTCATTTATGGGAATATAACTTGTCAAATCTTGAGTTCTGGCTGAAAAAACCGGTATCACCCAACTTCCGCTTTCAGATGTGATTGTTGAAAGAGGCGAGCTGCCCCCAAGTGTTAAATAAACCAGTGCGCCAGACGCTGCATTTCCGGATGCTGTAAGCACTTCTCCCGAGACTAAATTCTCGCTTCTTATAAATGCAAGTGTTGGCCCGGATTTTACTTGCCAGGGAATTCCGCTATTGTCAAAGTCACTCCCGCCCGAATTTATTTTGAAAAAATATGAGGTTTCAGGGGTCAGTCCGGAAATTGTTGATGTATGGGTAAAGCTTTGAGTTTGACTTCCGGTAAGTTCGTTTTTATCTAGCCCAGATTCATTCGCCCCCCATTTTATAAACCCGGAGGTTTCTTTGTCCGTTACCCAAGAGACGGTAAATGCGGAGTCTGAAATATTTGTGATTCTTACGTCTTTAGGCGAAACTTCCGGGGCGGCGCCAAGTCTGAAGATTTGACTGCCTCTGACCAAAAGGACGCCCGTTGAAATCCCTAAAACTAAAACGATGATTCCGATTATTGTTGGGATAGTATTTTTATTCATGGTTGTGGACTCGCCGAGGGCGACGCCGTTGGTGTTGCCGATGGAGAGGCCGTTGGCGCCTCTGTTGGGGCTATTGTTGGCTGCGGGGTTTGGGAAATTACTGTTTGCGGGATCTGACTTTCTTCAAAGAAGATTCTTCCTTGAATTTCGGAAATTGTATTTCTATCAAGTTCGGGATTGACGGCTTCGAGGATTTCACCAGAAACTTTAGGAGCGGGTTTTGTTGTGAAAGTTCTATAGACTCCAAAAAATACCCAAAAAACGCTGGTTATAGCCGTCATAATTGCGATTGAAACGTAACTTGGTAGTTTAGACTTATTCATTTTTTGTCTCCAAGATATGGCGTGCGGCCGGAAGATACAAGAACCAAAATTTTTACCCCTTCTTGGTCGGTTGCTGAAATTCCAACTGTATCTATTTTAAGAGGCCGCCTTAGTCTCTCTATGTCTGCCAAAAAATTCTGAAGGGCGGGGTAGTCACCGCTTACGCTTACAGTTAAGGGTACCCCCAAGGCTCCTTCCGGAAGCTCTTCCACATCTTGTCTGGATTTCGGCTTGGCCTCTCCGAGAAGAGTTATTTCTCCTATTGATATTCCTAAAATATTTGTTGAGCGACTTGTTGCCAGAGCTTCGATTTGCCTAACCAGGGTTTCTGGTTGTGGATTTGAGGGAACAGAAAATTCAACTTGCCCGATTGAGGCACCTTCAGAATCAAAGGCTAAGTGGGCCTTTCCCAAATTTTGGATTTTTTCATCCATCTTGTTGGCTATTTCTTCTTTTTCTCTGACATCGCGGATAAGTTCGGCAATTGTAACCGCCGTTGGACGAAGTGCAAAAAAGGAGAAAAAGGCAATAGTTGACGCCGAAAGAATAATCTCCAAAAACATCTTAACATCCTGGCGTCTTCGATAGACGTTAATTATGTTAAGAAAAACTTCTTGGTATCTAAGATATCTTGCTCTCCAGCCCGAAGGCATATTTTTCCTTTCTTTATTTAGCTAATTTTATGGTAAAAATCAAACTACCGTCCGTCCCTTCAGAACTTGAAATACCGACCAAAGAAACTTCTTTGAACTTTTGACTAGCCTTAAGGTTTGCAATAAATTGAGCAATGCTTATTTCATTTTGTGTAATGCCTTTTACCTGAAAGGATTCCCCATTGAATGAAACAGAGGCCAAGAAGGAATCGGCCGGGAGGTAACTGGTAATTATTTTTAAAGTTTCGGCAAAAGGCTTATTGGCCGACGTAAGATTTGCGAAAATTCTAAGCCTTTTTTGTGTATCTTTAAATTCTTTTTCAAAGTCGGCATCGGCCGCAATTGCCGCTTGCTTTTGGGTAATTAGTTCGTTTAGGTCGGTAGACCTGGCATCCAGCCAAAAGCGGGAAAGAAATGCAAGCATGACAACCATTTCGGTTATAATGACCATTATTCTGAAAGTTGAAAGAGCCCACTTAAGGATACGGCCTAAAGTTGAGCCTTCAAATTCCTCTTGGGGTAGTAAATTTACTTCTTTTTCTTTTTTGGCAGGCATAGTGGGTTCACCTCAATATAGCACATGGAAAGTTGTGAAAGAAACCAAGTGGCTAGCCTATTTCTTTTTAGAAGATTTTTTCTTGACTTGCGGTTTGGACTTTGTGTGGGGAAGCAACTTAGAAAGGCCAGATTTGATTCTTGCCGCCTTGTTTTTATGGATAACGTGCTTTTTTGCGGCCCTATCCACCAAAGATATCGCCTTTTGTATTTTTTCTTGTGATTTTCCCTTTTTGGCAAGCCTAAGGGCAAGTTCAAGATTTTTTCTAACCGCCGAGTTGACTTACAGTTTTTTCTTTGACGATCTAAGGGCTCTTTTGGCTGTTTTCGTTACAGGCATGTTGCTAGTATAATCAAACCAAACTTGAATATCAATCCATGAACGAGTTCATAAAAAACGGTAAAAAATTTTTAATAAGACCCCAGAACTCCGTGGTTTCCGCGGCTTCTGTAATTATGGTAATGGTTGTTGCCTCAAGAATCCTGGGACTTATTAGACAGAGGGTTTTGGCTAATTATTTTGCGCCAGATGAACTTTCCCTTTTCTTTGCAGCGTTTAGACTTCCGGATCTTCTTTTTGAAGTTTTGGTCTTTGGAACTTTTTCTTCTGCTTTTATTCCTGTTTTTACAAAAGAATTTAAAGAAAGGAAAAGTTTGGCGTGGGAGACGGCCGGGAGAGTTGTAAATATAGGACTTCTTATTTTTGTTGTTTTTGCATTGCTTTTTGGAATTTTTGCGCAACCTATTTATTCTTTTATGGCTCCGGGCTTTAGCGAGGCGGAAATCTTAAGGATAGCTCAAATTGCCAGAATCTTGTTTGCAGCCCAGGGATTCTTTGTTGTAAGTTATATTTTAACCGGGGTGCTTGAGTCCCAACGCAGATTTTTGATACCTGCCTTGGCGCCAGTTTTTTATAATCTCGGCATAGTTGTTTTGACGGTTTTGCTTTCTCCTTCTTTGGGACTTTTGGCCCCAACACTCGGGGTAGTATTGGGGGCACTCGCGCATTTTTTGACTCAACTTCCCCTAGCTCATAAACTTGGCTTTAAATTTGTTTGGGGAATAAGGCCGGATGAAGGAACTAAAAAAATTGGCAAACTTGCACTTCCCCGTGTAATTGACCTTTCTTTTGATCAAATAGGTAAGACGGCAGAGCTTTTTCTGGCAAGTTTGATTTCAACGGCTTCATATACCTATTTTACCTTTGCAAATATTCTTCAGGTTTTGCCGGTTACACTATTTGGTACTTCTTTGGCCAAAGCCAGTCTCCCTCTTCTTTCCAGGCAAGGGGATGACCCGATAAGTTTTAGAAAAACCCTGCTTACTGCCATTTCTCAATCAATTTTTTTAACCGTCCCCATATCGATTGCGCTAATAGTCCTAAGGATTCCTGCTGTCAGGCTTGTGTATGGGACCCGCATCTTTGACTGGGCTTCAACCGTGCAGACCGGAATGGTTCTTTCAACTTTTGCGCTTGGGATTACCTTTCAAACTTTGGTTGCAATTTTGGGAAGGGCCTTTTTTGCCCTGCATGACACAAAAACTCCAGTTTTTGTTTCTTTTGTCGGGCTTTTTCTTTTGGTTGTCGGAGACTTTTTGCTTGTAATCTATTTTGGACTGCCTGTTTGGGCTTTAGCAGCCTCGTTTTCTTTCAGTGTATTCATTGAGACCATCCTCCTTTTTTATTTAATGGAAAGAAGAATCGGAGGAATTTTAACTAAGGGGACGTTTATCAGATTTTTTAAAATTCTTTTGGCGTCAGTTCCTTCCGGACTAACGATGTACTTTATTTTGAAATTTTTTGATAGAAGCGTTTGGATAAAAAGAATTTCTTTCGTTTCTGCAATAAACCTGCCGTTTGAAAGGTTTGTTCTTGACACAAGGTATACTTTGAATCTTTTGATTTTAACTTTCATAGTTGCGGCAGTTGGAATGGCCATTTATTTTGGGATTTCCTATTTAGCCAAATCAGAAGAGCTGGTACTTTTATTTAGTACGGTCAGAAGGATTTTTCAAAGGAAGAAAGTTATTGTTTCTTCTAAAGAGACCATATCTACTCCCATAGATGAGCCCTCATAGATCTTGACCCCGATTTAATCGGGGTTGACATCCTTTAGCACTCGTGGTATGTTAGCGCTAATGCTTCGACGGATTCGACTTCGCTCACCGTGGTGAGTTATATCGAACCACTGCGCTCAGCACTATAGTGGTGAGCGAGCGAAGCGAGTCGAACCATGACTGACGGACTTTCTGCTAGACAAACTCAAATATTAAAAGCCTTAATTGACGAATATATAGACACCGCAGTTGCGGTGGGTTCGGAGGCTTTGGAGAAAAAGTACAACCTTGGAGTTTCCCCGGCAACTATAAGGAGCGAAATGGTTGCATTAACGAAGGCGGGATATCTTCGTCAGCCTCACACTTCAGCTGGCAGAATTCCCTCTCCTGTTGGTATGAAATTTTACATAAACCAGCTAATGGAGGAAAAACAGATGAGTGTAACCGACGAGGTTAAAGCAAAAGAAGAAGTTTGGGATTCAAGAGGCGATTTGGACGAACTTCTTGAGGAAGCTACACACGCTCTGGCAGCCCACACAAGAAATTTAGCAGTTGCCTCGACCGACGACGGAAAAGTTTGGCGGTCAGGATATGCGAATGTTTTTGAAAATCCGGAATTTTCCGATTTAACTACCTGTTCAAGTTTATTCTCTTTTATCGAAGAAGCGGAAAGACTCCATGAGCTTTTCTTTGAAAGACTTACCTCGGGGAGTCCAATTGATGTTTTTTTTGGGGAAGATTTGGGTTGGGCCGGACTAACTCCAGTTGGAATTGTCGCAACACACTTTAGTGTGCGGGGAAAAAACGGGGCACTCGGGGTAATTGGGCCGATTAGACTAAAATATCCGACAGTAATTCCGATTTTGAGATACTTTAAGAACTTAATTGAGGAAGTAGCGAATAAATGAAAGCTAAAAGCGAAAAGGGAAAAGGGAAAAGTTTAGAAACTGAAGTACTGAAGAACCAGCTTGCAAGGGCATTGGCTGACTATGATAATTTAAGAAAAAGAGTTGAAAGGGAAAGGCAAGATATTGAGAAATTTGTTTCTCTTAGACTTATACTTAGACTTTTATCTGTTTTTGATACACTAGAGGTAGCCCAAAGTCATCTCAAAGACCAAGGGCTGCAAATTGCAGTTGGCGAGTTTAGGAAAGTATTAGAAGAAGAAGGACTGGAAGAGATAAGGCCTGCCAGGGGAGAAAAGTTTAATCACGATATTCATGAGGCCATAGAGAGCGTTTCCGGAGGAAAAGAAGGAGAAATTGTGGAAGTTGTTTTAAGTGGATGGAAGTTTAAAGACGGTCCGGTTGTTAGGGTTGCAAAAGTGAAAGTGAGCAGAAGCTCATAAAAAATAATATGAGTAAAATTGTTGGAATTGATTTAGGAACAACAAATAGCGTTGTCGCTGTTATGGAAGGGGGCCGACCAAAGGTTATCCCCGCGGCCGATACTGGCCGAAATATCACTCCTTCTGTTGTTGAACCGGTTAAAAACCTTGTGGGGGACGTTGCAAAACGCCAAATGATTCTTAATCCCAAAAATACAATCTATTCGGTTAAAAGATTGATGGGACGAAGATTTACAGATGACGAGGTCAAAAGAACTCAAAAAATGGTTCCCTACGAGGTTAAATCGGGCAAAAGCGGAATGGCCGACCTAGAGGTTGAAGGAAAGACCTATACTCCCCAAGAAATTTCGGCAAGAATTTTAATGAAGCTTAAAAAAGACGCAGAAGCCTATCTTGGAGAAAAAGTTGAAAGCGCTGTGATTACGGTTCCGGCCTACTTTGACGATTCCCAGAGGCATGCAACAAAACAAGCGGGAGAGATTGCGGGACTTAAGGTTGAAAGAATAATTAATGAGCCGACAGCTTCGGCTTTGGCCTACGGACTTGATAAAAAGAAAGCTGAAAAGATTGCAGTTTACGATTTGGGCGGAGGAACTTTTGATATTTCAATTCTGGAACTCGGTGAAGGAGTATTTGAGGTTAAAGCGACAAACGGAGATACGCACCTTGGCGGAGATGATTTCGACGCACTAATTGTTGACTACATTTGCGACGAATTTAAAAAAGACAATGCGGTTGACTTAAAGGCAGATACCCAAGCACTCCAAAGAGTCCGGGATGCTGCTGAAAAAGCCAAAATTGAGCTTTCGGCCGCAAATGAAGTTGAAATAAACCAGCCTTACATTACTCAAAAAGACGGCCAGCCCATGCATTTAACACTGAAGCTGACCCGGGCAAAACTTGAAAGTTTAGTAGAGGAATTAATTGAAAAAACAATGAAGCCGGTCGAGGCCTGTTTGAAAGACGCGAAACTTGATCCGCACGGCGTTGATGAAGTCATTTTGGTTGGTGGAATGACCAGAATGCCCAAAGTAATCGAAACCGTCAAAAACTTCTTTGGCAAAGAACCAAACAAATCGGTCAACCCCGATGAAGTTGTGGCAATCGGGGCAGCTATTCAGGCCGGAGTTTTGGGCGGAGAAGTTAAGGATATTCTTCTTTTAGATGTAACTCCTTTGACTTTGGCAATTGAAACTCTGGGAGGAGTTGCCACGCCCATGATTCCCAGAAATACTACAGTCCCGACTTCCAAAAGTAATATTTTCTCAACTGCAGCCGATAATCAGACTCAAGTTCAAATAGTTGTAACCCAAGGAGAACGGCCGATGAGTGCCGACAATAAAACTCTGGGAACCTTCACACTTGACGGAATTCCTCCGGCCCCCCGCGGTGTTCCCCAAGTTGAAGTTACTTTTGACATGGATGCATCGGGAATTTTAACCGTGACGGCAAAAGATAAAGCAACGGGCAAGACTCAAAACATTAAAATTACGGGTGCTGTGGGGCTTTCCGACGATGAAGTCAAAAGAATGCAAGAAGAGGCCGAGAAACACAAAGAAGAGGATACGAAAAAAGCGGAATTAATTGAAGCCAAAAACAAAGCTGACCAAATGGTGGCAGTGGCCGAAAAATCCCTCAAGGATGCGGGCGATAAAGTTCCGAAGGATGTCAAAGAAAAAGTCGAAGAGAAGGCCAAAGCAGTTAAGGATGTTTTAGAGAAAGGGACTAAAGAAGAAATCGAAACAGCGACAAAAGATTTGAGCGATACCCTTTCTCAGATAGGACAAGCAATGTATGGTTCGCAAGGGGGTCAAAAGCCAGAAGAAGCCGCCTCCGCCGAAGGCTCTGGCGAGCCGAAGGAAGAGAAAAAAGAGGAAGATAAAGACGAAGCCGCCTCCGATAAATCTTCGGCGAGCCAAGGAAAGAAAGATGAAAAAGCCAAGGGCCCTGAGCCTGCCGAAGGGGTTGAAGAGGGTGAAGTTGTAGAATAAAGGTGTGGCTTCAAAATCAGACTACTACGATATTTTGGGTATCTCCAAAGCGGCCAGTGCCGACGAGATAAAAAAGGCTTATCGGAAGCAGGCGTTGGAGTGGCATCCGGATAGACATAGAGACGAAAAAGAAGCTGCAGAAAAGCGTTTCAAAGAAATAAACGAAGCTTATCAAGTTCTTTCCGACTCCCAAAAACGCCAAGCCTATGACCAATTTGGCCATGACGCTTTTTCTCCGGGGGGTCCTTCGGCAAGCTCAGGATTCTATGCCGGGGGAGGTGGGCCATTCACTCAATCCGGTCGTTATGGACCTTTCACTTATACCTATACAACCACCGGCGGAGACGGAGGAAATCCTTTCGCAGGAATGGATTTTGGCGACCCTTTTGACATTTTTGAACAATTCTTCGGAGGAGGAAACCCTTTTCGTCAAACCCACCAAATTCCGCGGTACAGCCTAACCATTGATTTTATGGAAGCAATTAAGGGGGTCACAAAAGAAGTAACAATTGAAAGTAAGCGTCGCAAAATAAAAATTCCGGCAGGGGTGGATGAAGGCTCAAGAATCAATTTTGGCAGTTTTATGCTTTCGATTAATGTGCGACCACACAAGATTTTTGAAAGAGATGGGGAAGACATTTATGTAAAGGTGGGCATCCCCTATTCTTTGGCGACCTTGGGAGGAGAAATTTCTGTTCCAACAGTTGATGGCGACGTAAAAATCAGAGTTCGTGCCGGAACTCAAGGCGGGACAATGGTTCGCCTTCAAGGTAAGGGCGTACCTTATATACATGGAAGGGGCGCCGGTGACGAATACGTCCGCCTCAATGTTTTAGTTCCCGAAAAGCTCAACCGTGACCAAAAACGTAAAATAGAGGAGTTACAAGAAGAAGGACTTTAGTTTTTCACTACACCACTACGTATTGGTGTAGTGTTATATTCCTTCTTTAGTTTCTGGGTTTTCTTTTGAACTCTTCGGAAAAGGCTTCTTTTAAACTTCTATCAGTTGCTTCTTTTCCTTTCACTCCTTCCAGAAATTTTTCCAGTCTTGAATTTTGACTTTTTGCCTTCGTATATTGTACAAGGGCGAAAAGAGCATTCGGAAGTTGAAATTCAAGGGGTATTGGAGGAAGGTTTTTGGGCATATCGTATTTAACAGGAAGTTTAGATATAACCTCCTCAAGACCTTTCCCGCCCTGCGAAAGCCACATACTTACCTTGGCGATAGTCGCATAACTTACATGGAGGGTTCTGACAATTTCTTCGAATGTATTATCGGCAAGAAGAAGCTTGGCGATTCTTAGTCTTTTGGCTAGATTTTTTATTTCCTTTGCGGTCAATAAATCTTGCAAAAAATTTGCAGTTTCAATTGGTTCCTTAACAATTCTGAAAGAGTTAATCAAATCGAACATAAGCTCCATTTGCTCATTTCTTGATAGTTTTTCTACTCTTTTAGGTTTATGATAAAAAGTGGTTCTACCCATTTCACTACATCAATACGTAGTGATGTAGTATAGACAGATTATTACTTTTCGGGATTAATTGTCAATTATCAAAAGGTTTTATTTCTGTCCCTTCCCGAAAAACTCATAAGAGGGCAAAAAAGAATTATTGAGGAGATGGAAGAGAAAGGCCTCTGATTGACTTCTTTTTGACTTCAGAGTAAACTTTAGCAAGATTAAGTTTGGAGATGGTGGGACGAGTCCCGCCATTTTTTTTAGAGGAATATGCAGACACCAAGAACAGAATTTGCACAGGCCTTAAAAGCTGTCGCAACCGAGCGGGGGCTAGACGGGGCAGTTATTTTAGAAACCATAAAACAGGCAATAATTGCCGCCTATCGCCGTGATGCAAAAGAACGGGGAGAAGATGTGGACACAATGGATTTTGACGTTGAAATAAATCCCGTAAATGGCGAGGCAAAAGTTTTTGCCTGGTCGTTAGAGAAACCTGAAGAAAGAAAAGACGTTACCCCCCCCGGATTTGGCCGAATTGCAGCCCAAACTGCAAAACAGGTTATTCATCAAAAAATTCGAGAAGCTGAAAAAGGAGCAATTATGGATGAATTTTCCGGCCGTGTGGGAACTTTAATTTCCGGCATGATTCTGCGTTTTGACGGAAGCAATGTTCGGGTTGATATAGGCCGTACAGAGGCCATAATGCCGGCCAGCGAGAGAATTCCGTCCGAGCGGCTTTCAGCAAATCAGCGCTTGACTTTTCTGCTTAAAGCAATTGAGGAGGGACCAAAAGGTAAAGACATAATTCTTTCCCGGGCCGACCCGCTATTTGTTGAGAAACTTTTTGCACGAGAAGTTCCCGAAGTTGCATCGGGCAGCGTGATTGTCAAGATGACAGCCCGCGAAGCCGGAGTTAGAAGTAAAGTTGCGGTTTTCTCAAACGTTTCAGGTGTTGACCCGGTTGGAAGTTGTGTCGGCCAAAAAGGAGTGAGAGTTCAGGCGGTTACAAACGAACTTGGAGGAGAAAGAGTTGATATTGTGCCTTGGAGCGAAAACACGAAGGAACTTATTGCCTCTTCCCTTTCCCCTGCTGAAAATTTGTCAGTAATTTTAGATGAAGAAAATAAAATTGCTAAAGTTTTCGCTCCGGAGGAGATGCTTTCTTTGGCCATAGGCCGTGAGGGGCAAAACGTTCGTTTGGCTGCAAAGCTAACCGGTTATAGAATTGAAGTTGAGCCATCTTTACCCAAAAAGGCAGCTAAAACCAAGAAGGTTAAAAAGGTGATAAAGAAAAAATCAGCCAAGAAAAAAATTGAGGATGGAAGCAAGAAGCTGGATGCTGGAAAATGAAATTAGAAGTGAGAATATCCAATCTCTAGTCTCAACTTCTAACCTCGAGGATTTTAAGCATGAAGAACGAGAAACCAGCAAATACAACCAGTAAATTACGGCCTCCTATTATTGCAGTCCTAGGCCATGTTGACCATGGTAAAACAACTCTTTTGGATGCAATTAGAAAAACTTCTGTAGCGGCCCGTGAAGCCGGAGGAATTACACAAAGTATTGGCGCGTCAAAAATTACTTTTACCAGCGAAGCTGGCAAAGACGATAGCATCGTCTTTATTGACACTCCGGGACATGCTGCATTTTCCAAGATGCGAAGCCAGGGTGCAAAGGTGGCGGATATTGCAGTTTTAGTTGTTGATGCTTCGGATGGAGTCAAACCGCAAACTCTTGAGGCGCTTGACGCAATCAGGCAAGCCCAGATTCCTTTTATCGTTGCGGCAACCAAGATGGATCTTCCTTCGGCATCCCTTGAGACTGTTCAGGGGCAACTTGAAAAAGAAGGAGTTACTTTTGAAGGCAGAGGCGGAGATGTTCCTGTTGTGGCTGTTTCGGCTAAAAAAGGTACTGGACTCAACGAACTTCTTGGGACGATAATTTTAGTTTCCGAAGTTAAAGGAGTAGAAGGAAATCCCGAGGCTAATTTGGAAGCTGTTGTTATTGAAACTTCAAAAGACAAAAGGGGTCCCCTTACCTCGGTTATTGTAAGAGATGGAACCTTAAAAGTTGGCGAGGAGGTATTTTGCGGGGGAAAAAGTACAAAAGTAAGGGGACTTTTTGATGGAAACTTAAAGCCGGTCAAGGTGGTTTTACCGTCCGAGCCTGCACAGATTTTAGGATTTGAAGACCCCCCCGAAGTTGGAAATATCATAAAAAGTGTAGCCGAAGCAGTGCCGTTCCAAAAACAAGAGACGATTCAATCTCATCCGTTCGAATCCGAGGGGCAAATTTCGATTATAGTAAAAACTAAAAATGCAGGAGCCCTCACCGCAATACTCGCAAACTTGCCCAAAGAGATTGTAGTTATCGATTCCGGAGTTGGAGACATTTATGAGTCAGATGTCTTAAGAGCCAAAGCTTCGAATGTAAAATATATTTTTGCCTTTGAATCTAAGGCAGGGAGCGACGTTCTCAAATTGGCGGCAAGCGAAGGGGTAAAAATTGAAATTTTCAAGGTGATTTATGAGCTTTTTGACAAACTTAATGAATTTATCAAAGGCGGCCAAGTCGAAATTTTAGGCAAAGCAGAGATAGTAGCTTCTTTCCCATTCAATAGGAAGAAAATTGCAGGCTGTAAGATGAAAGAAGGCAAAATCGGAAAAACCGATGAGTTGATTTTGATGAGGCAGGATAAAGAAATAGGGCGTTTAAGGATTAGTTCTCTAAAAAGAAAGAAACAAGAAATTACAGAAGCTAAATCTGGCGAAGAATTCGGGGTTTTGTTTGAGCCCCAGCTTGATTTTGTTGTCGGCGATATGTTAGTATCCGTGCGAAAGTAATAATAAATGGAAAACTCTTTTGGTTCTATAGTTGGCGCAGCACCTTCGATTTTAATTGCGCTTCCCACAAAGCTTAACTTTGATGCTGTTGCCGCCGGGCTTTCTCTTTATTTGGCCTTAAGAGAAGGAAAGGATGTTTCTATTTTCTCACCATCTCCGATGTTGGTTGAGTTCAATCGTTTGGTCGGGGTAAATAAAATAGCAAACGAGGTAGGGAACAAGAACTTAACTATGAAATTTGTGGATTATAAAGCAAACGACATTGAAAGGGTCAGCTATGACATTGAAAATGGCGAATTTCGCCTAACCGTAATCCCCAAACCCGGAGCTCCTTCTCCCAAAAAAGAGCAGGTTGCAATCAGCTATTCGGGAGTTAACGCAAGTTGTGTTATTTTGGTTGGAGGAGAAGCATATACCGACTTTCCCGCACTTTCTTCACCAACATTTGGTGGTGTAAAAATTGTCCATATTGGAATCAGGGCAATAACTGCCCCGTCTGACAGGACAGTCCTTTCTTTTGCAAGACCGGCATCATCCCTGTCGGAACTTTCTGCAGCTTTAATCAAAGAAAGCGGTATAAATTTGGATGTTGATATGGCTTCAAATCTTCTCGCGGGAATTTGGGAAGGCAGCCGTGAACTTAAGGGCGAAGATGTATCCGCAGATACTTTTGAGACAGTGGCAACCTTAATGCGAACAGGAGCAAAACTGGCGCTAAAGCAGAATGTGGTAGGCTCTTACCCCATTGCCTCGACTCCGCAAGATGAAAAATCGGAAGATGCACCAAAAGATTGGCTTGAACCCAAAATCTATAAGGGCACTTCGGTCAGTTAAATTGCACTTGTCAAATCAAAAATAGCATGTTATTATACCCAAAGATGAACGCTGGGTTTATCCCTCGACTTCTCAAAAAGTCGCTCGGGACTACTCGGAGTAGCATGACAAAATGGCATTAACAACTGAACAAAAGCAGGCTATAATTAAGAAGTTTGCCCGCGAGAAAGGTGACACAGGTTCTCCAGAAGTTCAAATTGCACTTCTTTCGATTCAAATCGAGAAACTTGTTGCCCACCTTAAGGAACATTCTAAAGATGTACACTCAAGACGCGGACTTTTGAGTATGGTTGCCAAGAGAAGAAGATTATTAGCATATCTTCACAAGCGCGACGATGAACGCTACAAGAAACTCATCGCTGAATTGAAACTTGAAAAATAATTTAATGAAAAAAGTCGAAAAATCCATCGAATTAGGTGGACGAAAATTAACCCTCCAAACTGGAGTTTTAGCCCAGCAGGCAACAGGCGCGGTTCTTGCTTCCTATGGCGAAACCGTTGTTTTGGCAACAGTTGTGTCCACACCCCCAAAGCAGGATTTGGGCTATTTTCCCCTCTTTGTTGAATATCAGGAGCGTCTTTATGCGGGGGGAAGAATTAAAGGAAGCCGTTGGGTCAAAAGAGAAGGAAGACCCACAGATAATGAGATTTTATCCGGCCGTTTAATTGACAGATCAATCCGTCCTCTTTTTCCCCATAATTACAAAAAAGATGTCCAGGTAATGATTACGGTACTTTCAGTAGATATTGAAAATGACCCGACAATTTTGGGCGCGATAGCTACATCCGCAGCTTTGGCCATATCCTCAATTCCCTGGAAAGGCCCGGTTGCCACACTCCGCGTTGGGAAAAAGGACGGGACGTATTTTGTAAATCCAGTTGGTTCAGAAATGCAGTTTTCAGATATGGATTTGATTGTTTCGGGGACCGCCGATTCGGTTTTGATGATTGAGGCCGGGGCCAAGGAAGTCTCCGAAGAAGAAATTTTAGGAGGTGTTGAGTTTGCACAAAAAGAAGCAAAAAAAGTCTTAGAACTTATTAACGATCTTTCAAAAGAGATTGGACTAGAAAAAGAAGTTTTGCCAAAAGAGGTTAAGGTCGAGGAACTTAAATCACGAATTAAAAAAGAAGTAGACGACAAATTGATAGACTTGATTTCAAATATGGCAGCCCACGAAGGTGGTTTGTCATACTATGCTGAAATCCAAAATGCTTTAGTTGCGAAATTCAGCGAAAAAGATCCGGCGACTATCGCTTCAATTTTTGAAAAAATCGTTAAAGCTAAAGTTAGAGAAATGACACTTGCCGGCAAGCGCGCAGACGGACGAAAACTTGATCAAATAAGAGAAATTTCAAGCCAAGTTGGGGTTTTACCAAGAACTCACGGAAGTGCAATATTTACTAGGGGTCAAACTCAAGTTTTAACTGTTACAACCCTTGGAGCCCCTTCACTTGGGCAGCTTATCGAGTCGGCTGAAGGCGAAGAGTCAAAACACTACATGCATCACTACTCTATGCCGCCTTATGCAACCGGAGAGACAGGAAGAATTGGCTCTCCCAATAGACGAGAAATCGGACATGGTGCTTTGGCAGAAAGGGCACTGGAGCCGGTTATTCCATCTAATGATAAGTTTCCATACACAATTAGGGTAGTTTCCGAAGTTATGAGTTCGAACGGTTCAACTTCTATGGCTTCAGTTTGTGGCTCAACTCTTTCTTTAATGGATGCCGGAGTTCCGATAACCGCACCCGTTTCCGGAGTTGCAATGGGGTTGGTCGTTGAGGACAAAGGAAAATACGCAATTCTCTCCGATATTATCGGGATGGAAGACTATTTGGTTGGAGATATGGATTTTAAAGTTGCAGGGACAGAAAAAGGAATTTGCGCGCTTCAACTAGATGTTAAGACGCTTAACTTGACTACTTCAATATTAAAAGAGGCCCTGGCTCAAGCAAAAGAAGGCAGAGCCTTTATTTTAAAGGAGATGCTTAAAACCTTGGCGATCCCGCACGAAAAAGTTTCTGTTTTTGCTCCAAAAATTAAAGTAGTTAAAGTTCCAGTTGGAAAAATTGGTGAAGTAATTGGTCCGGGCGGACGCATGATTAAAAAGATTATTGCTGACACAGGAGCACAAGTTGAAGTCGAAGACGACGGAACAGTAAATGTTTCAGGTACAAGCTCCGATGCAGTTGACGCAGCCATTGCAACCATTGAAGGGTTAATAAAGGAAGTAGTTGCAGGCGAAATTTACGATGGAGTGGTTAAGAGAATTCAACCATTTGGGGCTTTTGTTGAGATTTTGCCGGGGAAAGATGGATTGGTGCATGTTTCTGATATGGCCGAAGGGTTTGTAAAAGACCCCAACGACATAGTCAAAATTGGAGATGCGGTTAAAGTTCGTGTAAAAGAAGTAGATAATTTGGGAAGAATCAATCTCTCTATGCGTATGGATGCTTCAAAGGATAAGCCCAGGGAAGAAAGAAGGGGCAGTTTCGGAGAGAGACGACCCCACTTTTCTCAATCGGGTCGGGATTCTGGGGGCGAGGGAGGATTTAGTGGCAGACGGACAGGCGCAAGGGGTTTTGGTGGAAGAAGACCCGGTTCCGGTCCGCATTTTCCCACAAGCAGATTTTTGGATAGGGGCAAAAAAGACTTCGGAAGATAGTCT